>Ga0209086_10003357_pt1 | contig 12236 bp, 11 predicted proteins | sample M_130207_XF_Meta_FD_187312 | JGI IMG/M metagenome (GOLD analysis project Ga0209086, IMG submission 187312) | Freshwater microbial communities from Lake Montjoie, Canada to study carbon cycling - M_130207_XF_MetaG (SPAdes) (version 2) | ecosystem: Environmental > Aquatic > Freshwater > Lake...
CTTGATTATGCACGAATGTCTGCTAATGTCGATCGCTACCTGTCAGAAATACCCGGTCACAATAGTCTTACTTTTATAATCACCATGAACAATCTTTCAATCACAGGATTGAAACCTTTGTTGGGTTGGATATTGCATTTGCGCAGAACACACAGTCGCACATACCAACGTGTGTGGTTTGATACCCCGGTGTTGCGTGAACCAGCCTGGCAGAGCTTGCAAATCATGCCCGAAAGTTATGTGGCCAAACTTGAAGAAGCCAAACAATTTATGTTAGCACACATGGAAGATCCACGATATCCACATTGTGGATTCAAGGACTACGAAGTAGCACGACTAGATAGAGACATTGCATGGATGCGTAGCAAACAAACACAAGATCATTCGGTTGCACGGGCAGACTTTTATAGATTTTTTGCCGAGCATGATCGCAGACGTAATACAAATTTCTTAGAAACATTTCCTGAAATGCGCTCCTGGTGGGCAGAATGTGAATATCATGCTCGACAATCATAAAATAGTACTAGACTACTTTTGCGAAATACATCGATTAATAGAGCCGTTTGCTGACAAACGGTTTTTTGAATTGAGTCAGCACGAAGTTGTGCCTGGCGCTATTTATATCATAGGGCGCAATCAGTTTAATCTGCACAAACATAAAATTCAAGAATGGGTAAACACTGGCACTATCAAAGGGTTTGTGCTATGCAATCCTGCCGAAGGGTCCGAGCCAATGATGTGGATGTACAATCGTGATCAAGCGTTTCATGCCAGCACTCACACTACATTTATTAGTGGTGGAGACTTACCGCCCGAAGTTACTCACATGCTGTTTGAACACTTTGGTGTAGTAGTACATGATTATGAAGAAAACCTGCAGGCAATCAAACACTATGAGCAAAACTACAGCCTTGATAGGCCCTACAAGTTTTTGTTCTTGAATGGCCGCCCTAGACTGCATAGAATATATCTGCTGAAACAATTGCAAATGAGTGGATTACTAGATCAAGCATTGTGGAGCAATCTAGGCGACGGCCCTGTGTTTAACGGCAATATCAAATTAAACTATAAGGGCAGGTACCTACCGAACGATTCGTTCCCGTTACACTACTTGCCCCCTGAATATGAAGTAGATCGCTATAGAAACGCTACCACAATGATTCCCAAAAAGGTAGATGCACAAGGTGCAGTAGGGCCCGATCTTTATGCCAAACAACACTTGTTTACTGCCAACAACAAGTATGAATGGGGAGAAATATATATCGAACCCCGTGCTTATGAACACACCTATTTTAGTCTAGTGACCGAAACAGTGTTTGAATATCCTTATTCGTTTAGGACAGAAAAACTATGGAAACCCATCGCTATAGGGCATCCTTGGATAACTGTAGCCAATCGTGGCTTTTATCGAGACCTACACAACTTAGGGTTTCAAACATTTGGGCATGTGATTGACGAATCATTTGATTCAATAGATAACAATCAAGCACGTATAGAGCGCATTGCACAGGTAGTTGAAGACTTATGCTCACAAGACCTTGCAAGTTTCCTCAAAGAGTGTTATACTGTATGTAAATATAACCAACAACATCTCATTGAGTCCCGGATCAAGTGGCGCCAAGAGTTCCCGGACCGTTTTCAGCAATTTATTAATGAACGATTTAGATTTTAAACAAACTGTATTAGACAAACTTTCAGCCAGTTTCTGTGCGGCAAAATGGTATAACGCAACCATTTGGTTAGGAAGTGGGCAGACCACAAGTTGTCATCACCCGCCAGCCCATTTGGTGGATCGTGATCGAGTCCAGGCCAACCCTAGGCTACTGCACAACACTGATCAAAAGAAAGAAGACCGCCGCAAGATGATTGCAGGCGAACGTCCAGCCGGATGTGAATACTGCTGGAAGATTGAAGACATGGGACGTGATGCTATTAGCGACCGTGTGTATAAATCAAAAATTTTCCCCATAGAGGCCTTAGATGAAGCATACAAAACTCCACACACTGAAGACGTCAATCTTCGCACACTTGAAATCGCATTTGACCGCACTTGCCAATTTGCTTGTTCTTATTGTAACCCTGCTTTCAGTAGCACATGGGTTAACGATATCAAACGAAACGGCCCATATGACAATTTGGTGTCAGATGGGCGTAATCACTTTACTCACACTCACGATAGTGCTCAACTTTATAAATTTGGTGAAACTAATCCGTATGTGGAGGCGTTCTTTGCCTGGTGGGAATCAGACCTCCATAGAACACTCCAAGAACTAAGAATCACCGGAGGCGAACCACTCATGAGTGGCTACACTTGGAAGCTGATTGATTGGTTCAAACAAAATCAAGGCAAGAGCCAAACACGACTAGCAATTAACTCAAATCTAGGCACAGACGTAGACATTGATAGATTGTTATCCAGTGTAGATGGTATGAACATAGACTTGTATACATCAAACGAAGCAATTAGTCTTCAAGCAGAATACATACGTGACGGACTTGTGTGGGACGACTGGGCCAACAACATAGAACGTTTACTAGATAGTGACAAGTTTCAAGGCATACATGTGATGTGTACCATTAACGCTTTGTGTTTGGATAGTCTAGACAGTCTATTAGATTGTATACTAAACTGGAAACTAGAATATGGAAAACAGGCCATCAGTTTTACATTAAATATATTACGTTTTCCTAGTTTTCAAAGCCCGCTTGTGCTGCCTACAGAATTAAAAACACATTACAAGACTGTGCTAGAAACTTGGTTGGCCAACAACGGCGATAATAGGCATTTACACGAACACGAAATCAATCATGTGCAACGGCTAATTGATTACCTAGACGTAGTAAAGACCCCGCACTCAGACGCATTTGAAATGCCCAAACTGCTGAATGATTTCAAGCAGTTTTACACTCAGTATGATCAACGCCGGGGAAAAGACTTCTCAGAAACATTTCCTAATTTAAAAGAATGGTATGACTCAATACAAGTATAATTCCACTGATCTAGTAAAGCTAGTGAAACTGTCTGAACGTGAAGAATTTTTATTAAAAGATTCAAAAACATTTTGTATCTATCCATGGATACACTTGCATGCCTATCCCACTGGCGAAGTACACCCGTGCTGTCATGCTGAGTGGAAAAATCCTCCAGTAGGTAATGCAAGAACACACACTCTTAAAGAAATATGGAACAGTACTGCACAAAGAAAATTACGCATTGATATGTTAACAGAACAGCACAATCCTGCATGTGATCGTTGCTACGAGCAAGAACTATCGGGATTTTTTAGTGGACGTAAGAGCGCTAACAAACATCATGGACATCAAATTCATAAAATACATCTCACAACAGAAAATGGTACATTAGATCAATTTGAAATGACTTATTGGGATATACGCTTTTCAAATCTGTGCAATTTACGCTGTAGAACATGTGGGCCGACATTTAGTAGCCAATGGTATCAAGATCAAACTCAATTAGCAGGTCCCGAGTGGGCCAAACAAAATCGTGTGTTAAACATAGCAGGTCGCGATAAAAATGACATGTGGCAACAATTGATTCCGCATCTTGATTATGTAGAGAAGATTTACTTTGCCGGCGGGGAACCATTGTTGATGGAAGAACACTACAACATTCTTGATGAACTGGTACGTCGTGGTAGATTTGATGTGCGATTGATTTACAATACAAACTTTACAGAAATACATTTAAAAGATCAATTGGTGTTTGACTATTGGAAAAAGTTTGATTCAGTGGCAGTAGGCGCCAGTTTAGACGCAATGGGCCCACGAGCAGAGTACATACGCAAAGGAACTGATTGGGATCAAATTGAACGCAATCGTGAAAAAATGCTGGAAATATGTCCTGAAGTTGATTTTTATATCAGCCCTACACTAAGCATTATGAATGCTTTACATCTTCCTGATTTTCATCGCGGCTGGGTCAATCGAGGATTTATTCAGCCGCAAGATCTCAATGTTAATATTTTACAAGACGGAGTTCAATATAGAATAGATATTGCACCACTAGCGTATAAAGAAATTATTAAAGACAAATATCAGGCACATTTAGAATGGTTGCGTCCATTGGATCAATTGACTCGCGCCACAGTGGGTTTTGAAAGTGCTATTAAATTTATGATGTCTACTGACAACACACACCTAATAGACACATTCTGGCGCAAGACACATGAACTAGACTCAATTAGAAATGAAAACATATTAGATGTACTGCCAGAATTGGCGGCGCTAAAATGACAGCCATGGCCGTGGGTTGTAGTCATACTGCAGGCGTGGCAATTCACCCTGTAGACTGTTATGTAAATGTATTGAGTAATGGTCTTGATTTGCCTATATTAAACAAAGGCCAACCCGGTGGCAATGCAGGACACATACAATCAACTCTGGTACAAGCATTACAAAATTCTCTGCGCCCAGATTTTGTCATTGCACAATGGCCTAATCCCTTTAGGCGCACAACTTGGTACAACAACACAGCACGGAACGAAAATATACAGCGTCACGGTAATAGTGCGGTGTTTAAACATTTATTACAAGCAGGTGACAAGAACTTTTATCAACCCTGGATTGACACAATTATTGTGTGTAATTTGCTTTGTAAAACAGCCGCGGTTCCCATAGTGAACATAATGATTGAAGATGTTCCGGCAGAATATCATCGCATGCTGGCCGCTGACAGTATTGTGTTACACGTGGATAAAAAAACACCTGATGAAACATGGTTAATGGATTCGGCAGCCAGTGATAACTTGCACCATTCTGCCCGTTGTCATGCACAATGGGCACAAAGATTACATGGACTATTAAATGAACTTACCACACGATAAATTTTGTGTACTACCTTGGATCAGTCTTGAAGCCAGCCCCATTGGCACAGTACGTCCGTGCTGTTTGGCTGATGATGAGATCGTAGACAACAACGGCAATAAGTTTGAATTACATACTGCCAACTTTGCAGATATACAAAACAGCAATCACATGCAACAACTAAGACAACAGTTTTTGGACGGCAAACAACCACAAACTTGTCGCAAATGTTGGAACGAAGAACGTAGTGGGCGTACAAGCAAACGTATGCATTCATTAGACAGACTTAAACACATGGGCATAAATGACAACTGGACTCAAGATGCCAAGCCTCTGATGTTCCTGGATTTAAAACTAGGAAACATTTGCAATTTAAAATGTCGTATATGCGGGTCCTGGTCTAGTAGCCAATTTGCCACAGAAGAAATTGCACAATTACCTCGTGACGAGCAGAAAAAGTCACACGCATATACCATGCTCAAAGCCGGTGCTTGGCCCCGTGAAAATATACAGTTTTGGGATCAAATTGATAATGTATTAAATGACATACGCTATATAGAGTTCACAGGCGGGGAACCGTTTATGATTGAAGAACATTTTCGCATGCTTCAAGGCATAGTGGATCGTGGCATTGCTCATCAAGTTGAAATACATTACAACACAAATGGCACACAATATCCTGAGCAAGCCGAAGCAATCTGGAAACATTTTAAAACAGTAGAAATAGCCTTTTCAATAGATGACATAGGCCCACGCTTTGAATATCAACGTTCCAATGCTGTGTGGACGGAGGTATGTGACAACTTAGATCGTTTCCGTGACTTAAAAGAAATACACGCCAATATTGAATTACAAGTATGCACCACAGTCAATATTTTTAATGTAAGGTATCTAGGCGACATTGCGGCTTGGCTAGAACAAAATCAAGATAGTTTTACGTTTGTGTATTGGAATATGATGCACGACGCTTGGTATTTCTCAATTGGGTGCTTGCCTGACAGTACTAAAAAAGCCATTGGTGATTATCTAGACAGTGTAGATACCATTTACCGTGAAGAATTTGATCGTATTAAAGATTTCATGATGCGTGGTGCATCAACAGACGGTTTTATCACACGTATGAAGATAGCCGACCTAGATCGCAAACGCAATCAAGACTTGACTATGGTAGAACCTGAGTTTGCTAAACTAATTGATTATGTCAAAACCTGATACGCTATGCATGGCGCCCTGGACTCACACATATCTAAGTCCACAAACTGAACGCAGAATGTGTTGTGCCAGTCGTGAACCTGCACAAAGTTTTGAGCAGTATATAGATACCAGCACAGGTACTGGGACATACATTCCAATGACACTAGATCAGCATTGGAACAGCGAACACATGCAGAGTGTTCGTCGGCGCATGATGGCCGGAGAAACACTTCCAGAATGTGAAGTATGTAATGATCAGTTATTAAATACCGATGTATATCGCAGTTACTTTAATCGTTTGTTTGGTCACAAGTATGATCAAGCAATGGACTCAACAAATGCAACTGGCTATACTACTGTAAAACCTGTGAGTTGGGATTACAGATTCAGTAACTTGTGTAACTTCAAATGTCGCATGTGTGGTGACATGTTATCAAGTTCTTGGGAAACAGAACAACGTCAACATAATATGATTGATGTGTCTAATCCCAAAAACAATTGGATGCAACCCGCAGTACGCCAACAAATATCACAATTCCAAGACACACAAATTGAGGCAGAATTTGCTGACGCAGTAGAACAACATCGTGTGGAAGAAGTGTACTGGGTAGGTGGAGAACCGCTAATGTATGAACAGCATTGGCGTTATATGAAAAGAATTATAGAATTAGGAGATGGACCAGGTGTTTACGCTAGATACAATACTAACCTCAGCCGTGTTTCTTATCGTGGAATTGATCTTTATAAAGATATTTTACGACACATACGAGACTGGCAAATCTGTGCCAGCCTTGACGGAACAGGAGTCACGGGCGAATATGTCCGATCTGGCCTAGACTATAATAATTTTTTAGATAACTTCCGTAAAGGATTAGAGATTGCAACTAATCCTAGACAAATGCGCCTGGACTTTACCCTGACATTGCCCGGTATGTTTGAAGTAGATAACATGAACAAATTGGCCACAGAATTGGGTGTACAAATGCTGGCCAAAGTTGTGTTCAGTTTTGGGCCAGATATCATAATGAGTCCACTGGCATTACCTAGACATATTTTAGATCCATGGATTGATGAACTAGCAGGCCGCTCCGCAGGAGCCATGCGTGATGTACTGCTACAATTAAAGAACCGGGCATGTTTTGAAGAACAATGGCCGGATGCATATCAAGCAGGACTTGCAAAAGGCCGGGCTCGTGTGTTAAAATTAGAACAGATACGTACACAAAGTACGACAATGACAGATATCCTGGCACAAAGACCAGAAGTATTAGAATGGTGGATGGAAATTGCTTGATCATATAGAAATAGACTTACGCGGCCCGGACAGCATGTTGACCGTGCATATTGATGTAGAAAATAATAGTCTCTCACGCAAGTGGCTGGATGCATTAAACAATATTATTCGTCACGATTTGCATTTAGAAAAAAACTATTGTTTCCTTGGATTTCCAGACTCTGCTCGCTCAGTTGATTATCTTTGCACACAAATGAATCGTGCTGTGGTAGCTGTAAACAATGCCAACTTGGGATATATTATACAAGATTGGTTTAGTCCCGCAAACACAATCATGTCCAACGGTGGGGTTGACCATGATCGTATGAATCAACTGCATAGATATTTTGAAGATTTACAAGGTGTGTCAGGAGCAATGAGTCCCTATTACACAGCCGCTGATGACTACACACGTTGGCACATACGTCAGTTGAATTTACTTTGTCATGAGTTTGAGAGTCTTGTGTTGAGTATGCGCAAAAAAAGAGATGCGCCCGAATGGCAAAGACCCAGTCAACTCATGTGTTGGTTGCAAGCACCGAGATTTGTGTTAGATGAATCAGATTACGAATTTTTTGGTATAGAAACAATTAATAGGAAATTAGGCGGAGTCTACGTAGGTGTAAATAAAGCAATCGGTAAAGCACATTGGGAAGTATTCAACGACGAAGGCCGTAGCATAGATGAGTTAACCACCACAAGTATGCGTAGTCAAACAGAAGCCGCTGGAGACTTTGATATTGAATGGGCCAACAATCCTGGTACATTTCATTGGCAAATTAAAAAACTTGAGGAATTTAGGCAATGGTTAGCAGACAATGGATTTGATCCCAAAGACAAATCCTTAACAATCGGCCATCCGCAGGTGGCTCAGGTGGATTTGAAACGTAGTTTTGGTACTGAAGATTACAGCAAAATATGGACACAATTGTCAGCACACATGGATGTGTATAAAATACATACAGGCTGGGGAGACGCTACATATAACTATCGTTGGGACGATGTAGACTATGCGGAACAACAAATCAGGAGTTTAAAATGAATTGGATAAAAAGACTTTGGGCAAGAATTACACTAGAGATTCGTTATCGTAAAAAACTAAAAAAACTGCGCAAGAAAGACCCTTTTATCTACAGATGAATATACTAGGCATTTCAGCAGGTTTTCACGATGCGGCTGCTACTGTAATCAATAGGAATGGCGATATATTATTTGCTGGCCATTCAGAGCGTTACAGCAAAATCAAAAACGATGCCGACATATCACAAGGTCTGGTAGAGGAATTGTATGGTCAAGAAATAGATACTATTGCCTACTATGAGCGGCCTTGGTCAAAACAACTGCGCCAACTGTATGCAGGACAAGGGCTAGAGTTTGACAAGTTAACAGTCCGGCAAATATTACAAAAACAAATTCCTGGCTTGATATTTCCGCATATAAAGATTAAAAATTACAATCACCATTTAAGTCATGCGGCGGCAGGCTTTCAAACAAGCCCATTTGATCGTGCCACAGTAGTAGTGATAGATGCAATAGGTGAATGGGACACAGTATCAATTTGGGGTGCAAAATATGATCAAACAGGCGTGGCAAAGTATCGTAAATTATGGAGACAAGTTTATCCACACTCCATTGGGTTGTTTTATAGTGCAATTACTCAGCGGGTTGGCTTACACCCACTAGACGAAGAATACATCACCATGGGCATGGCCGCCTGGGGTCGCAATCACTGGTACCAAGCCATGAATATGTCAGTTGTACAAGATCTCAAACGCATAAAATTTAAAAATAACTTACACACAGGATTTGATAGTGATTTTTTATCTAGTGCTACCAATGAAGACATTGCAGCCGCGGCACAATTAGTGACAGAAGATCTCATACGTGAAGTAATGCTTCGTGCCCAACAATTCAACTTTAGTGAAAATTTGGTATATATGGGTGGGGTGGCACTGAATTGCACCGCTAACCGTTTCTTGGGAGAATACTTTGATAGACTTTGGATTATGCCTTGTCCTGGGGATGCTGGTAGTAGCCTTGGTGCTGCCGCCCTGGCTTACGGCCATCATGTTAATTGGAGGAATGCTTACCTTGGTCATAGCATTGACGGGTCTTATCCTGTTAACGCCGCTTTGGATCATCTTGTTAGCGACGGCATTGTTGGTGTTGCTAGTGGCAGGGCCGAATTCGGACCCAGGGCCCTAGGCAACAGAAGTTTGTTAGCTGACCCACGTGGTCCCAATATAAAGGAACGAGTAAATGACATCAAACGTAGACAACAATTCAGACCCTTTGCGCCAGTTGTTCTGGAGGAGCTGGCTGATAGTTACTTTGATATGCCTAGCGGCTGGCATAACAATAGGTATATGCAGTCAGTCGCTCGTTGTAGGCAGCCTGAGTTATTTCCTGCTATCATTCATATTGATGGTACTAGTAGGGTACAGACTGTTCCTAAAGATGGATCGGGAATTAGAGAACTCCTTGAAAAGTGGTTTGTAATGACTGATTGCCCTATGTTGCTTAACACCAGTTTGAACATACGTGGTGAGCCCATGGTCAATGACAGAACAGATGCAGATAGGTTTGAACAGTTGTATGGTGTAAAGGTTTGTTCATGAAAAATATAATTGTAGTTGGGGACAGTTTTGCTTCAGACCCAAATGGTTGGCCTAAGATTTTAGCAAATAATTTAAATTTAAATTTGTTATGTCATGGTATAGGAGGACAACCTTGGTGGAATGTTAGGAATTTTATAACAAATCTATCAGACAAAATTATTGAAAATACTGAATTTATTGTATTTGCTCACACTAATGCTGAACGCATGCCAAGTTTAAATGAACAATTAGGATTGATTAATCATAGTAAATTACCAGAATCAGAAATTGAAACAGCAATACATCTATATTACAAATACATACACGAACAAGATTTTTTAACATGGGCCCATCAACAGTGGTTCATAGAAATTTCTAGGATATGGGGACATAAAAAATTATGCCATCTACATTGTTTTCCGGGATCATTAAATTATAGTAATTTACTACAGGGAGTAAACATTACCACTAATTTAATGAGTTTAAGTTTGAATGAATTAGGAACAACTGATGTTTGGGGGTTAGTTAATGATAAAAGACCAAATCATTTTAACCAAAATAATAATATGCAATTAGGATTACAAATTACTGAGCAACTTAAAAATTATTGTAACAAATCAGTTAGTTTAGATGTAACTAAATTTGATTAATCTACAACACGTTGATTTGATCACAAATAAGTTTCTAATCCACCGCGTCTACAAATGTCTTGTGTGCAACAGCTAATACCACCGTCCCAGAAGTAACTGTGACGCAGTTCACTGATGATAGGTTCAATCTTGTGTTTACGGCAATAGTCAAACACTTCTTTATTGTATGCTGAAAAGATAACATGTGACTCGTCTAGCACTAAACAATTGACATCAAACACAGTTTCAGCAACAAAGCCGGTCCACTTGGTTAGATAAGTGTTCACAAACTCTGTAAACTCTGCTGTGGGAGTTTGTCCCTGTACATACCAAGCACCTGGTGATTGTTCGTACTTGAACTTGCCAACTTCCATAGCGGCCCAGATACTACTATCCCACACCTTGCATACATCCCAGCCGGGAAAGTCTCGGGCTAGATCCAAGTTAACATCATGTTTGCTTGATAGTATGACACCAGGTTTGAGTATGGCAAACACAGCATCGCCATGGCCATCAGTGACAGCTTCATGTATGCGATATTCAGAGCCTAATACATTGTTTACAATCCATGCTGTTTGATCTGGACGTAAAAAGTCTGAGTTGTCAAAGAACACATCACGGCCCACACGCACAATACAACTAGCACTTGCTTGATTAAGAATACAATTCTCATCCCATCCGGTAGGACCGTGTGGATTAATAATCACGCCACCGTGTGACTCATATTCCTTACACAGGCCATCAAGTTCTTGTATTGCTAATACTCGCAATAATTTGTCACCAAGTGTAATTTGCCAATCTCTTGGAGTAAGAGGAGGAAGCGGTGCACCATGACCACGCATTTGCTCTTTAATGAATTTGTCACGATTGGGCAACGCAGGACGACGTACTCGAGCACCAAATTTTTCTATTGTTTTCTGTAAGTTAGCAAGGTCTTCTTCAGTTTCACTCAGGATCTGTTGCAACTGATTACGCACTTGTGCGTTTTCTATGAAGTCAAAGTAATCAGGACTGTACGCACGGCCGACTATGACTTCGTCAAGTGGTTGCCAACTGGTATAAGAATTAATAGGGGTCATTTAAATGCTCGAGTAGGGTATTTAAGCGGTCTGTCTTGGTGGCAAGAAATAACCGTTGGTTGTGTTCTATGTCTGCCGTTGCAAGTTCAAACAATGCAGGCAAGTCAACAGAGGCTTGTGCAATGGCTGACCGTAATTGAATCCAACGCTGTGTATTGTCAGTTTCAAGATCGTAACTGTTGTCTAGTATGCCATCAAACACACGATATCCAAGTTCTCTCAAGGTTTGTAAACTTCCAGCACAGCCTGCTACGAAAAACATTTGCCCATGTTTGATAGGTTTGAATGTTTTTTCTGTTAGGAATGAACCACCTGATTGATCAGCGTCCCAGTGTGTTTCTATTGCAATGTTGCAATAACTGTCAGTGTGGTATTTGCTTTCGGTATGCGAAAGATCATTGCGTTGGGCATTGTCAAGATCATCACTCAAGTAAGGTCCATAAGTTAAAAACTTCACAGTTTCCATGTGCATGCCAATGGTGTCTATTTCTATAGGATTATCAGTATGCAATTCTATTTTTTCAGGACGTTCACAATAACTCCAGTAACTGTTGAGCAATAGATTGTTGCGAAATAAATCAGCCATTATAGTGGCACGCCAACTTTTGTGTAAACGTACCAATGCAGTAAAGTCTCGTGA
>Ga0209086_10003358_pt1 | contig 12234 bp, 10 predicted proteins | sample M_130207_XF_Meta_FD_187312 | JGI IMG/M metagenome (GOLD analysis project Ga0209086, IMG submission 187312) | Freshwater microbial communities from Lake Montjoie, Canada to study carbon cycling - M_130207_XF_MetaG (SPAdes) (version 2) | ecosystem: Environmental > Aquatic > Freshwater > Lake...
GACGAAGTCTGTGCCGTTTATTTCCAGCTTCGTGATCATGTGGGACACACGATCAAGATTGATATGCGGCGAATCTGGATGCCCGAGTTCGCCAAGCGCACGGTTCTGCTGCACATAATCTTCGTTGTAGCGTTGGACTTCGCGCTCCAACACACTGAACGGATAGATGCGCCCGTTGCGGTTCTTGACTTCGGCTTGGAGGAACACGCCCTCGATCTGATACTGCTTCTGTCCACCGACAGATTCGACCAGCGGCTTTACGTGTTCAACGAATTCCGCGATGAACTTCATGAAGTTCTCCTACTCTTTGATTAGCCTTCGCCCATCTGTTTCGCAAGATCGTAACACGCGCCACACACGATTTCGGTCTTACTTTTACTATTGCCGCAGATTGGGCAAATGCCGGGTTGTCTGGAACCCCGGTCTAACATTCCCACCACATTTTTATTGCGTTTAGCCCGCTGCGCGGCTTGGATCTGATCACCTTTCAGTCCACCGCCCGGGGCACGTGCGTTCAGTTTGTACGAACTTCCGAGTGATTCTGAAAGGGAATCTCCCGTGAAGATCGTCTGACGTTCCTGCTGAAGGCGATCCGCAACCTTCTGTTGCATGATCTCGGCGAACGTCTGATTCGCGTTCGCATAATCCGCAGACTTAATCTGCTGGACGAGTTGGGTAAATGAATTCATGATTGCCCTCTTAGTAAATGGGTCGTTGTGAGAAGCCCTGACTCTTACGGAACTGCACGATCAGAGTATACGATGCCTTCCCAGAGCCTTGCTGATACGTGCTGATGCTGAAATTGCCCGTCGAATTAAGGGCGGGACTCGGAATCGAGCCGGATAGTGCATTCTTGCCGAAGTATCCGTTACCCGCCAGCATCATCGCCGGATGTATATACGCTGTATTATTCGCATGTACTCCATTGAAGCCGAGTTCGACGGACATGTTCGTTCCCGTGATGGCGTGCCACACCGAAGTGATTTCAAGGGCGCGCGCCGGCGTGACGACGGTCCCCGTCGTTGGCACAAGCTTACTCGTGCGATTCAGCGTCAGCACTTCAGCGTTCGCGAACGCGCCGCTGGTCTCGGTGATCACAAGCGTGTTCGTCGTGCTCCGCCATTCCGACACGTAGCCCGTGTTATTACTCGTAACACCCGTCACGAGATCGCCCGGTTGAAATGCGGCGTTTGCGGTATTTGCGATTGTCAGTTCAAACGTCCGACAGGAAAGTGTTTCGACGTTCACCTTCAGCACGTCAGATTCAGCAGTGCCGTCCGCCGAGTAATACATGAACTTCGCAAGCAACTGCGTCGATGTGTCCAACAGGACATGCGTCTGTGCGGTATTGGATGTGAAAGCCATAGTGGTTCTATTTAGTCCTGAATGGGTTTCTTGATTGACGCTCGCTCATCGTCCGCTTCCTTCGATGAAAGACCGTCGGGCGGAGAGAAGTTGACGTTCGTGTTGCCCGCAGGAGAATTGGTCTGACGCAACGTCTCATCGGCTTCTCGATCAAATGCCGACGCGTTCTGATCATCTTTATTTATTGGCGTTATGGGACCATTCTCACGATTGTCCCGCGCAATCGCCACAGTCTCATCGTCCGTCAGCCGTAGAATGTTTCGTCGTACGTATTGCTCAGAGTAGTAACGCCCCACATACGGATCAATCTGTGACGCGAGATTCAAACGCGTGGTCATGATCTCATTCATCTTCGATTCCTCGAAGTATGAGTCTTGTTGCCATGTGTAGCGAAGCTGATCCTTGATCTCATACCACTCAGCTTCAGTCATGATATTCTTCAGACGCAATTGCTTTTCGAGCAGTTGATCGAAGAGATAGTCAAACTGAATTTGAAGACGATGAATGAACTTGTTGAAGCGCAGTTCATCGCGGGTGATCTCAGACGCACGACCGAGATTAAAACCCTGCCCCTGATCGATACGCGACGGCGGCAGGCCCAGCGCACGATAGAGCTTACGACGGAAGTATTCCACGTCTTCCATCTGCGCGAGGTTTTGCCCACCAGGCAGCGTTACGATTTCCGTGCCCTTGCCGCCTTCACGACGCGGCAGCCAGAAGTCTTCAAGCATCGACATGAACTTGCGGTCGTCTCGGATTTCACCAGTCTGGACATCGTACACCAGCTTGTTCCGATACTTCTGCATCATGTCGTATAGATACTGCTCTGCTTTCTGTTTCGGCAAGTTACCCACGTCGATGTAGAACACGCGACGTTCTGGGGCGCGACTCACGCGATAGATGATCGTGGAGTCCTCAATCATGCGCAGCAAGTTCAGCGGCTTAATCGCCTTATGCAGCCACGACAGTACCGTCTTCTTGTTCGCGTCGTACAGTCCAGAAGGACAGAACGCCACGGAGTCGGTCGTGATGCGAATGCCGTTGTAGTTCATCATTGCCGCGGTGGGATTCGTGGAGCCCGAGATATTCGTTGGCGCAACAAAGCCCATCGGATTGTAGACGTAGTATTCGCGGACGACTTCGACGACGTCAAATTGGGTGTCGGCTTGACGCTTACGAGCAACTTCACGCACTTTACGAATCGTGCGGGGATCAACGAGCCGCAGTTCTTGAATGCCGGCTTTTGAATTTTCTTGATCGACCATACAATGAAAATAGAGACGACCATCGATGTACCACTGACGAATGATGCTGTACGCATCACGATGAAAATGGAGCATCTTCAGAATATTCGTAAACTCCGCGTGAATCCGAATACGCAGTTCGGGATCGATATCCACGTAATCGAGATTCAATGAAATGGGTAATCGATCGGAATCTTGCACAACCAATTCATTGATGATCTGATCGATCGCCTCGTCGACTTCCGCAACGACCTGCATCTCACGATAGCGATTGATGAGCTGGAAGTCATCGACGACGGTGCCGTCGAGGTCGAGATAGTATCCGAAATATCCGCCGCCGGTTCCAAACTGTACATTAAGCGCACCGTCCTGATTATCAGGCGGCACAAAGCTGATCGTATTACTCGTCGGCGTAAGCAGATTGCTGACAGGTGCCGAAGACTTGCGATTGAAATTAAATTCGTAACCGAATAAACGGGGCATAGGAAGATGTCACGACTTTCTAGAGAGGCACCCGAAGGTGCCTCCCCATCAAAGATTCATTGTGTACTATTTAGTTATCCGATCGTGATGTCAATGTTGACGCTGGCGTTATCACGAGTCGGAATTTGTCCCGCGACTTCCCAATACTGATACGCGAATTCACACGTATACGTTTCGATCTGATCGGTCGTGTTCCAATCGAGGGCGATTTCCGACAGTGTCGTGGGAAATGCTCCGATGAATTTGTAGGTACGAATGCGCTCGCCCTGACGACCGAACTGCGTCAGTGCGAGTTCCGTAGTGTAGGTGCCGTTCTGATTACCGCCACGAAACTGTGAGGTCGCACTACGATGACCGGCGATACGGTCCGACCATTCTTCGAGTGCCTTGCGAATCGCAAAGTTCTCGTCGTTCATGATCGTCACATTCAGCGGGGCGAATGACCGATCGCCGGCAACCTTCAACTTCCGACCGAAGTACGGAACGTCGATGGAGCCGATGGTGGACGCAGGAATCGCGGTGGACTGCACCATGAATCGTGAGTAGTTCGCCGCGAGCGCGCCAGTCGCTACGGCTGACGGCCAACGCAGTTCCACCTCAAAGAGGCTGGGACGAGCGCCGCCGTTAACAAGCGATGTGCGGAATTGATCCAGATTGAAAGCCATGTTTTCTTACACTCCTTCGTTAAAGAAGGTGTGACCCTTAGGCCACACCCACAACTTCTTGGAACGATACACCACTTCGGACAGCCACGAAGTTCAACTGAATGAAGTTAATCGAACGTGTCGGCTTGATGTAGATATCACCACGGAATTGGTAAGAGTCTACAACTTCAGGTGTGTTATTAGTCCCGTCGCACACGACGAGATAGTCGGTAACGCCTCGGCGTGCTCGCACGTCAGCGAGGAACGGCTCCACCGCACTACGGAACGACGCACGAGTGAACTCGTCGTTGAACTCGAAGAGTTGCGCCTTCGCGTAACGCCCAATTGTCTTCTCCAGCGCAATGAACAGTCGCCGCACGTTGATACGGTCGAACGCACTCGGACGACTGAGCAGTGTCTTATCACCGTACAGTATCACACCCTGCGCAGGGAAGCTCACGATCGGATTGATACCGACACGATACAGATCGTCGCGATCCGCTTGCTTCGGATTCCACGCGAGCTTGACCACATTCTTGATGTTACCACGCGAGAAGCCCGCTGGTGAGTACCACGGGTCGTTCGTGGTATCCGAGCGCGCGGCCAGACCAGCCACGTCACCGTTCAGCGGCACCCAACGATACACGTCGTTATACTTGTCGTACGTGTATTTCCAGTTGCCGTCCATGACGCCGTAACTGCTATTCACACTCGCACGATCGGTCACAATGTCGGTCACTTCGCTACCGATGTTGTTGACGCAACTGTCTTTATCGGGCGAGAAGAACACCACAACGTCCTTGCGTACTTCTGCAATGTTGTCGAGGATATATGCACCCAGTGTCGTCGACGGGCTGAACGGTCCGCTAATGAGCAGTGACACGTCAATCGCATCGGGATTGGCAAACAGATCCCACGCGACCTGCCGTCTACCTACGGTGATGTTCGCGTTGTCTGATGTGCCGCCGTAGAATTCTCTCGTATAGGGCAGCACGCCCGCGCCGTACGTCAGTGCTGTTGCCCCAGTTGCCGCCGAACCCCAATTCGTATTACTCGTTGTCGGATGCGCCAACCACCACACGTACTGCGACTTCTGATTGAGCAGAGTGACGTAGTAGTTGCTGTTGCCCGCCGCGTCCTTCGAGTCAGATGCCTTCGACGCATACGCGTACGTCTCCAACACTTGACCCACAACGCCGGTGAACTTGCCATTCGCGTCGATGACTGCGATGTGTAGTTCGTCGGTCGATCCAGTCGTGGCACTCACGTATGCGCTGGTGCCAAGCGAGTTCTTGTCGAAATTGCTCGCGTATTCCCAACGACGACGCCATGTGGTAGTCGCGAAGGTACCCGCCGCCGCTGTCGGTGCCGCAGACACGAGATAAATCGTGTTTGTTCCACTCAGTGCTGAGACTTGCCCGATGAACGTCACGGCACCCGAGACCGTCCCGTACAGTAGATCGCCTACAACGAGATCGTTACTGAAATTTGAAGCCGTCGTACCACTCACGGTATTTGATCCGCCAGTTACTGTGAGTGTACCCGCGACAACTGTGTCTTCAAACGCGGTCGCACTCGGACACACACTGATCTTCAGTGAATTACCCAACTCACCCGCCCACCGCGCAGACACCACACCCCTGCCAGTCGGCAGTGTATTGCTCTCATACAGGTCTGTGTAATCCGTCTCATTGAAATAGCTGTTCGCACCGAACGCGGCCAATGCCGCCGTCGTAACTTCGTTTGTAAGCGCGGTAGCGATGGTCGCGACTGTGTTGTTTGAGATAGATGCCACAGTTGCATACGAGCCTGCGCCGAGATACAGCACCTGTCCAACCTGAAGTTCAGTCTGGAACTTTGTGCCACTACCTGCAAGCGCCGTAGTCGTCGTGGTCACCGTGCCGGTGAGCGTCTTCGGATCGGCCGTCGCAACATATGCAGCCGTACTCAATGCTCGCACGACGCGCAGCGAATTGGAGTACGCGAGAAACGACGAGGCGCTGAACCAATCCGCATAGGTCGTGTCGTCCGGCTTGCCGAACATGGTCACCAGATCCGACTCGGAACTGATCGTCTTCACATCGAGGGCGGGGCCCCACTGGAATGTACCAACCGCCGCACCCGATGAAAGGGATACGGATTGGACGCCAGCGGTCAGATCAATTTCACTAATGTTAATACCTGGCGATACTTGAAATGCCATAGAACTGTCTCCTTCGCAACGGAGTTCTGTGAAATACTATAGAAACGTGATGCCGCGTAAGTTTGCGGCTGAACATTTCTATTTAGATATTCATGTTTTTCACACGAGCCAATCCGAGTTGATCAATCGTTCCGTTGTCCAGCGATCGCCGTCTTCCACAAAAGAATGTTCTCGTCCCGCATTTATATCAAAAAAACCGTCAGCCGGTTCATCCAGTGTTACTGGTTCGTACTGGTTCATCAACATTTTACGCATCGACAGACCTACATAATTCTCGAAGCCCTGTTGCCCTGTAAGCCAGCCGAGCAGTACGAGTGTCATCACGCAATCGTCATGACTGCCCGATTCTGCTTCCCAGTTGGGACCTTTCGCCACAAATGTCGTAAGTTCGCGAATCGTGTCGTAGTCAAAGAGTGCGAGTTGGTCTTTCTCCACCATTGCGCGAAGTGCCGAACAGCCGATGCGCTTTGTCGCCTGTGTCATGCGCAGCCCGAGTCGCGACTTCGGATGGAAGCCACCGCCGCCAAGCATCTGCCCACGTTTCGGATGGGACCGAATGTAGAGCAGATTTTCATACTCCATCTCAGCTTGGAGTAGATCGGCGACGACGATGCCTACGTCGTTGATTTCACACAAGATAAACGCGGAACAATAGTGTGCGCAGATGTCGCGTACAATAGGCGCAAAGAGTTGCGGTGCCAGATTGTTTCGCCGGAACACGGCAACTTGACGAAACGGCGACACCGACACGTCGAAGACATTCAGGACACTATAGTCTTGATCTTGTCCTTGAGAGACGTCGCATGTCGCGACATAGATATGCGCGGGTCCATTTTCATTCGCACGAATTGGATGCACGTACGTTCGGAGCCCATTACGTTCGTCTATCGGCGGATGATACATCATCTGCGCTAATTTCTTAGACGAGATGAGCGTATTCGCCGATCCTTGAAACGACGTCTCAAACTCTTGTTCCCACGCCTGCTCAGAGCCGAGATTCTTCCGCATCTCTTCTGCCCATTCATCATCACGTCCAGGCACATCACGCCACGTGAATCCGATGGGAACATAGGAGTTTCGCTTTTCTTGCGCGTCGTTCCAGATCTTGTAGAATAGATTGTAGCCGTTTGGTGTTGAGACGATGAAGAGCTTCGTCGTTTTACCAGACGAGATCGTCGGGAACACCGAGGTCATGAAGTCTTCTGCGATATTTCCCGGCACGAATGCGAATTCGTCGAGGAAGAGAATGTTGAAGGTGTCGCCTCGAATCGCACTCGCACTCGTGCTTTCCGCACGAACACGCGAGTTGTTGCCGAGCATGATGAGCTTCTGATCCCACTTTATGATGCCCTGCTTCATGAATCGGGGCAGCAGTTCGTAGGACTGCTTCATACGGCGCAGCAGTTCAATTGCGGTCGCTTCCTTGTTCGCGAGAATGCCGACACTGACGTCGTTATGGAATGTCACGTACCACAAGAAGTAGCCGCAGACCACAACGGTCGACTTACCCGACTGTCGCGCGAGCTTACAGATCACGAAGCGATTGTCGAGAAACGACTCGATGATCTTTTCTTGGAATGGCCACATCGCAAAGGGCACAATACCGTGATCGACGTGGACGATCTTCACGTAATTATTAATGAAGTAATACACGTCATTCGCGCACTTCACATATTCGCTGAGTTCGTGTTCGGAGAGTGTGATCTCCGAGTCGATACGTGGAAGATTGGCGTTGCCGTTATAACCCGCTTCATTATTGAATGAGTTTCTGGGCATGGCTATTCATCCTTCTTCGACAGATTCCGTAACTCACGCAACAAATCTGCGGCGCGCCCCACAAATACCGCTTTTTCAATCGTGACACCGCCACTACCACCAATGGAAGAAGGATTCGTCGCGTTTAGCCGCGCACGAGTTGCCGCGGTGGTATCTTCTTTTGTTCGATGGAGATTGACGAGTTCTTTATTTGCGTTGATGATTGCGGTGAGCATCGACGCCACAACTTCGTAGGCACGAGGGCTGTCGCCGCTTTCAGCCAACGAAATGGCACTCTTTGCGGCCTCGCGTACCAGATCAATGTTCTCCGTCATGACCATTCGCGCATAATTCACGTCGTGATTTAATGCAGCGATCGTGTCGTTCGGATCTTCAACGATTGCCGGCGGCAGCGCCGGCAACATCTCGGCCTGTGGAACGAGTTCTGCCCTGATAGCACGTGGCGGAGTATCGGCTTCGATGATGACGGTATCGGGGTCCAAATTAAAAACGTCGTTCAATGTAGCATTAGACATATGATCGTACTATGTAGACGGACTCACCGAGGACGAGGGGCTGATCGATGCCGACGGACTCCGCGATGCACTGGGACTCGTTGATGCGGATGTTGAACTGGATGCCGACGCACTCGGACTACCTGACGCACTTGGACTCTTCGAGAGGGAGGCAGACGCACTCGGACTACCCGACGCACTTGGACTCGATGAGAGTGATGCCGACGCACTAGGGCTGCCCGATGCGCTCGGACTTGTCGAGAGTGATGCCGACGCACTCGGACTAGCTGACGCGCTCGGGCTCTTCGAGGAACTTGGACTCTGCGAGATCGAGGCTGACGAACTTGGGCTGCTCGACGCGCTCGGGCTCTTCGAGGAACTTGGGCTGCCGGACGCACTCGGGCTCACCGACAGTGATACCGACGCACTCGGACTACTTGACGCACTTGGGCTGTTCGATGCACTCGGACTCTTCGAGAGGGACGTAGACGCACTCGGACTACCCGACGCACTTGGACTCGATGAGAGTGATGCCGACGCACTAGGGCTGCCCGATGCGCTCGGACTTGTCGAGAGTGATACCGACGCACTCGGACTACCTGATGCACTCGGACTCTTCGAGAGGGACGTAGACGCACTCGGACTACCCGACGCACTTGGACTCGATGAGAGCGACGCAGACGTACTCGGACTCGATGAGAGTGATGACGATGCACTCGGACTACCTGAGGCACTTGGGCTCTTCGAGAGGGATGTAGACGCACTCGGGCTGGTCGAGAGTGAGGATGACGCACTCGGGCTCACTGAGAGTGATGACGATGTACTCGGGCTGGTCGAGAGTGAGGATGACGCACTCGGGCTCACTGAGAGTGATGACGATGTACTCGGGCTGGTCGAGAGTGATGTCGATGCACTGGGACTCTTCGAGGCGGACGGACTCTTCGATGCCGAACCACTACGCGAGATAGACGCACTTGGGCTGACTGATGCGCTCGGACTCAGTGAGAGTGACAGACTCTTCGACGCACTCGGACTGCTCGACGCACTCGGACTCTTCGACGCACTCGGACTCTTCGACAGACTCGTGGATGCTGACGGACTCACCGAGGACGAGGGGCTGATCGATGCCGACGGACTACGTGACGCACTCGGACTCTTCGAGCGGCTAGATGATGCACTCGGGCTGACTGATGCACTGGGACTCGCGGACGCACTGGCTGAATGCCGCTCGTTCGCATAGATCTGTTCGACCACGGTGATGTCCGCCGTAATGTCTTCAAGTGCCTCGGGATTCTGATCTGCCGGATTTGCCGTAACCGTGATCGTCGCTTTCGGTAACTCATCGCCTGTCGGATCAAAGATTTCGTCACTGAGTGAATTCGCGATGGTGACTACGACTTCCTGAATGCGCTTCTTCGATTTCACGGCACCGTAGAAATACACCTTCATTGCGAATTCAAGATCCCACACAATCGCACGACGTGTTAGAAAATCGCCTTCGTAATTGTCGCTGTGTGAAATACTCTGAAGCGTGATCGGAATCAAATCGACCAGATCCGTGAACGTGGTCAGCGGTCGAATGGCGATCGTATAATCAGGCGTGAAGTATGGAAGAATCTGCTCGACGAGTTGATGGGCATCCTGCTGAAGTTTTGTCAGAATCGATAGCCGCACGTTTATGGTATACGGCACACCCACGTAGAGTCGCGCACGTGACGCAGCTTCAGCAGACGTAAATGTCAACTTTTCCAGCGAGTTGATCTTCCGTGTGGTATCGTACGCAATACCGGTCATTTCATAAGCCATACGCGGCACGACCAGCGCGACACCTTGCGTAAAGTCAGGGTCTTGCGTCAGTCGCACCAGCCATCGTTCTTTCGGCCCATATTGAATCGGTATATTCTTCTGGAGAAATTGCGCGCCGGTATCATCCTTGCGAATGATCTGGAGGCTATCGAAGATAGAACCGAACGCCAACAAATAGCGGCGAATGAGTCGATGGTCGTAGGCTGACGTAAACGATTGCATCGGTTAATCCAAGTCCAGCATGTGCGCGCCGCGGACGACGATCACGTTTTCGGGGTCTTGATGGAGTTCCTGATTGTCCGAGATAGGATCATTGACTTCTGGAGCCGGATCGATAGCCTGCGCGATGGTTGTCCAAACGGCGCCACTACTCTCACCATAGACAGATGTGGATGCCGCAAATGCACCGACAGGATATTCCACATATAGAATACGCGTATCGGTGATCCACTTCCACACAATACCCTGCGCAGACGCAGACGTGAGATTCGTGCCTTGATAGACGGTTTCACCCACGACGTACGCAATACCGTTGTTCCCGTCGGCACTCATCGTCATCGGCACCGTGTACGCCTTCGCGGCCGCCACATCGTCAATCTCAGGAATGTCGGTCTTGATCTTCTCGTTACTGAAATTCATCATTTCGCAGCGCAGTTCATATGTGTAGAGTTTACCCAATTGAAAAAGCTGCTCTTTGTTCTCGACGAATCGAATCTCAAACAGATAGCGATTTGTCGGGGTCATCTCGATGAAGATCAGATCATTCTCGCGCGGACGAATGATACTATCCGCACCGTGACTGGTCGCCAAGTCCGCATTCTTCTGAATGACCGACTCGTCAAAGCGTCGTTGCGATACGACAAACGTGGCCTGGTCTTCAATGTGTAATCCGAACTTCGAGATGAATTCCGATTGCCCCTGAAACGATTCAATCGTCTTGATATACATCTCGATGGGATAGGCATCGGTAAACGCCGCAGCCGGATCTTCACCCAAGAACGCATCCAGATTCACGGTATCACGAGGAATGTAATAGACATCGTGCCCGTAGATCGCGATGGATTCATCGATGAGATCTTGAACCAGATCTTGTTCGGGCTGAAACTTCGTTTGATTGAAATACCGATTAGTTGGAGACATATATTTCTGACTCCTAACCAACAATAAACATCGGCGGCTCTTGATAAGTATCACGCAACTCGATGTCAAGATCTCGAATTTCCTGATTCGCTTCACTCAATATGGATTTACCATCAAGTGTCACGCCGCCCGGCAATGCAATCCCACCGTACTTACTGAGATTCATTCCCCACTGTCGCTTAATCAATGAGGTGGCATAGCGTTGCAGCCAACGGTCGCTCCACACATCAGAGAACGTATCGGGATCAATGACGCGGAACCCTTCCAATACAATTGTCTGACCAATCGAGAACGTCGCGTTCCAATTCACATCAACATACAGACGATTCATATGCCGTTGAAAACGAATCGCGGGACGTCCACGGAAAGTATCATTGAGCAACTGCTGATATTGCCGACCAACAACATATGGGATGATCGAATTTGCTGTGAAGTTTGACAAGAGTGAGATATTAAACTGCGACTGCGGGTCGAACAGAATATCCGCTGAGATACGCGAGTCAAATGGTGCGAACACCTTTGTAATGCCGATCACCGACTCTGCAACGGGAAACCAGCGATTGTCGATGTCACCCGGTGTGACAGACTGAATCGTAGCTGTTACACCCGATCGACGGCCAATGACGGTCTCGCCTACTTTGAATGTAGGGCGCGCGGAGTCACTATAGGTATCAAGTTGTGGAATACTATCTTCTGTCGCACCCGTGGTTGCGTATTCGATGGCGGTCGTATTGATGGTGGAATGGACATACCCAAGCGTGTTTGTGGTTTGACCCATTATCACTTCGCCGTTTGTGAATGTGCCACTCGCCGCCGCAGTGAACATCATATTACTCGGCGTCACACGATGCACCATATAGGTCTTCATTACCGCATCATAGTGATGCTGCTGATAGACATACAGGGCTTCATCGAGACGGTCTTCGAGTTGATCCGCATCAATATTGATCTGAATGACAGGCTTACCGAGCGCACGGAGACAATATTCTTTGAAATCGTCGCGTGATGTTGGAATCGCCATAGGTTAAAACTTGATTTGGAAGTTGACGACTACGTACGGCGGATTTGCAGAGCCCGTG
>Ga0209086_10003368_pt1 | contig 12203 bp, 11 predicted proteins | sample M_130207_XF_Meta_FD_187312 | JGI IMG/M metagenome (GOLD analysis project Ga0209086, IMG submission 187312) | Freshwater microbial communities from Lake Montjoie, Canada to study carbon cycling - M_130207_XF_MetaG (SPAdes) (version 2) | ecosystem: Environmental > Aquatic > Freshwater > Lake...
TATTTATATGTAAAAAATAATAAATTATATAATAACAAATAATTATTCAATTATATATTCAATTTTTCTATAATTATTTTAAAAATAAAAATATAAATATTATATATGTCAACTTTTACTTATAATGGTTTAGTTTACAAAATACTTAGCCAGACTACAGTAGAAATTGATAGGAATTTATCATATACTGGTCCTAGTGATATAGTAATACAAAATACTGTTTTAGATATTATGGGCGGTATATTTTATACAGTAGTAGGAATAACTACCAATGCATTTTATAATGGTTCTAACACCTTTAATATAACTTCTTTTGATGCATCAGCTTGTTCATCTTTTACATATTTTGGTGATAGTTCATTTGAAGGATGTAGAAATTTAAGAACAGTTTATTTTCCGTCATCCTTAACAACTATTTATAAAGATGCGTTTTATTCTTGTATAAATTTAACTACAATAATATTTCCGTCTACATTTTCTTCATTAACAAGTATAGGAAATTTTGCTTTCTCAAATGCTAAATTAACAAATTTTACTTTTCCATCTAGTTTAACAAATATAGGAAAAAATGCATTTCAAAGTAATAATTTATCAAGTGTTAATTTGCAAAATTGTAGTAGTTTATTTACTTTAAATGATTATACATTTGGAAATTGTAGACTATTATCTTCCATTTATTTACCTACAAATTTAACTACTATACTTGATTATGTATTTAATAGTTGTAGTATTTTAACAAGTATTACTTTTCCATCAACATTAAGTTCAGTTAGTATTGGCGCATTTAAAGATTGTACAACTTTAGGTAATGTAACATTTAGTGGTACAACAATTCCATCTTTTCAAATTGATAGTTTTACAAGAGTATCCGGTTCTACAGCCTATTATCAAAAAGGTACAACAAATTTATCATATTTACAAGGCTTTAATTTTTTTACTAATTATGTTGAGATAGTAGAGCCACCATATCCATGTTTCAAAGAAGGAAGTAAAATTGAAACCGATAAAGGATATATAAATATAGAAGAATTAAAAAAAGGAGATTTAGTTAAAACCTTAAGGGATGGTTATAAACCAATAACATTAATAGGTAAAAGAGAAATATCGCATCCATCTTCCAAAGAAAGAATAAAAGACCAATTATATCAATGCTCTCAAAACGAATACCCAGAAATATTGGAACCATTAGTAATAACAGGATGTCATTGTATTTTAGTAGATAATTTTAAAAGTGAAGAAGAAAAAGAAAAAGTAATTGAAGTAAATGGAGATACATTTGTTACTGATAATAAATATCGTTTGCCTGCATGTGCTGATAATCGTGCATCCGTTTATGAAATTCCAGGTGATTATACAATATTTCATATAGCTCTAGAAAATGATGATTATTACATGAATTATGGCATTTATGCAAATGGTTTATTAGTAGAAACATGTTCTAAAAGATATTTAAAAGAATTATCTGGAATGGATTTATTAAGTTGAAGTAGAAGTTGAAGTAGAAGTAGAAGTAGAAGTTGAAGTAGAAGTAGAAGTTGAAGTTGAAGTAATAAGTAGAAGTAGAAGTTGAAGTAGAAGTTGAAGTAGAAGTAGAAGTAGAAGTAGAAGTGGAAGTAATAAGTAGAAGTAGAAGTTGAAGTTAAAGTTGAAGTAAGCAAGTAGAAGTAGAAGTTCCTAAAAATAAAAGAAAGAAAGGAGGAGTCATAGGGGAACCAAGGTTTCCTGTTAATAAAAAATGATAGTTTGGCTCCACCTTTAGAAAGGTGGATTTATAAATTTTAAGTGAAAAAAGAAATGAGTGAAAGAAAAAAAAAATTGAAAAGAAAATAAAAATGAATAAAAATGTAAAAAGTAAATAGTGAATTAGAAAAGAATATAAAAATGTCATCTTCAAATAGTAATGAAATGTATATAAGAGAGGAATTATTAAGTCAAATGAGTAAAATAAGCCAAGAACTGGCGAAAAAAGTAGTCCGTTCCTGTGGTGAGAAATATGGTTTTGACGGTGAAACAGCGATACGTGAGCTAGGTTTGGAAAGTGTGGTACGGATGGAAGTATTGCATAAGAAGGTGTCAAAAGTAGTGAAAAATAAAGTAGTGATAGAGAAAGGAGCATTTGCTCTTCCGTTTAACGGTGAATGTAATGAAATATGCTGTCAAGCTTTACGTCAAAACAATGGTCTATATACTCAATGTAAATTAATGCGTAAAGGTGAAAACCGATACTGCAAATCGTGCCAACAATTAGCAGACCAAAGTGAAGATGGTGTGCCGGAATATGGTACAATCTCGCAACGTATGTCGGTTGGTATTTTCGAGTATATAGACCCGAAAGGTCGTAAACCAGTATCCTATACAAAAGTGATGAAAAAATATAAGCTAACAGAAGAACAAGTGTTAGCTGAAGCAGGTAGGTTAAATATAACAATAAATCCAGGTCATTTAGTAGCTCCAAGCCAAGAAACAAAGCGTGGTCGCCCCGCATCTCCTAAAGAGCCAAAAGAACCGAAAGGTTCGAAAGGTCGTCCCAAAAAGGCAAAGAAGGTTCTAGAAATAGAAGGTGATGAAGAAGACCTATTTGCTTCTTTAGTAGCAGATGCTACTCAAGAAGAAGAAGAAATAGAGGTAGTAAAAGATACGAAATCAGCCAAAGAGCTAGAAAAGAAACAAAAAGAAGAACAGCGTCTTCAAGAGAAGGCAGAAAAAGAAGCCAAATTAGCAGCTGAAAAGGCAGAAAAAGAAGCCAAATTAGCAGCTGAAAAGGCAGAAAAAGAAGCCAAATTAGCAGCTGAAAAGGCAGAAAAAGAAGCCAAATTAGCAGCTGAAAAGGCTGAAAAAGAAGCCAAATTAGCAGCCAAAGAGCAAGAGAAGAAACAGAAGGAAGAACAGCGTCTGAAGGAAAAGGCTGAAAAGGATGCCAAATTGTCTGCTGAAAAGGCTGAAAAAGAGGCCAAATTGGCTGCTGAAAAGGCTGAAAAAGAGGCCAAATTGGCTGCTGAAAAGGCAGAAAAAGAGTCAAAATTGTCAGAGAAGAAGGATGTAAAAAAAAAGAAGTCCCCAGAATCGCCAAAGAAGGCAGTAGTAGAGTCAGAAGAAGAGGAGCCTGATGTAGTGAAGAAAATAGAATTCGAAGGAAAGAAATACTTGAAGTCAAAAAAGACAGGAATCATTTATGATTATACAGAATATGTAAAAAATGGAGACCAAGTAGTAGTAGGAAAGTGGAATGAATCTAAAAACAAAATAGACTTCACAGAGACATCAGAGGAATCAGAAGAAGAATATGAAGAATAAAAAAAAAATATAGTAACATAATAGTAGTAGTAATTAGTAGTCAACTTTGTATAATAAATTAAATTAAACCTAAATCTTAAATAATTGTAACCTTAAACAAAATGAAAAGTGAGGTGAAAACCAATATCTTTTTTTATTTTTTTGGCGGAGCCAGTTGCCTGCTGCTGCTCCTCTCCCCCATTGATACCCTCCCCCATTGATACCTCCCCCATTGATACCCTCCCCCCAAAAAACCCCCGCACACCTGGCATCCAACTTTGGCATTTCGTTTGGACATAGTGCATGGATGTCAGAGTAGGATGCTAGAGTAAGATGCTAGAGTAGGATGCTAGTATTGAAGCCAAAATAGTATTGATAATTGGTAGTAAGAGAGAAGAATACTTGCTGCCTGCTGCTGCTATAAGGGCAATAAATAGCAGTATTATAAAAAACCGTTTTGTAAACAAAGTATACGATAATTATCATTAAATGTTATTATATTAAGTACATAATAGTATTAAACTATACACTATATCTTTTCAACTATAACTTCCTTGGAAACTCTTTTGATTATTTTCTCTTCTTTTTCATAATCATTATCTCCAGGTCCTCCCATAGACTCAATAAGTATTTTGTTATACTGGTCAGACACATTGGAAGAAGATTTGTTATAATCCGGATACCTTTCTTTAAAATTTGGTAGCAACCTTGCATTCTTATCTGCAACCTTTTTAATAAATTTATGCATCTTCTTTTTTTCTTCATCCTTTTCCCATTTATCTTCATCTTTTATGTAAATGGTTTCTCTCTTCTTGTCAGTACAATGAACAGGTCTTAAAGTAATATCTAAATCTTTCAAGTTATTAATAATGATTTTAGAAATACCTTCTACATATCCTAATTCTCCAACTCTCTCTAAATCAGATAATTGCAGTTGGAGAGAATTAACAAAATCCGTAATATTGATAGCATCTTTACAAGTTTCATTTAAAAAGAATTGTAAATTAAAGGATTTGTTATGGGAATTGGTAGTATTATTATGAGTCCCATTCTTTGCAATTTCCAAAACCATATTTTGTTGTTCAATCATCATATGTTTTAATTCAGAATTTTCTTTAATTAAGAGCATAATAAGGTCTTTATCGATTCCTTGTATGGAATCACTTATAACTTCTTTACATTTTTTTTTATGTCTCCATAATCCAGAGTTATCTTTATATACTTTATTACATATAGAACACATGTAATTATGTTTTTGCGATTTTTGCGATAAATTGATTGAAAAATCGTTGTCAACGATTGACAAATTATTGTATATATGTTTATGAGTATTATTATGTTTTACAAAATCATATTTATTACATGTACTATAGTCACATTTTTTACATACATAAGTTTTGCGATTTTTAGGCGATTTATTGATTGCTAACATTGCTTAATAATTGCAAATAAAATAAGTTTAAATCCTTTTCCGCAAAAAATAAAAAAAAATTATGGTAACAAAATGAAAATTATTTTTTTAGTGTCCAGACCAAAAAAATCAATTATGGTCACAAAAGTGTTTTTTTTGCAAGACTGTTTTGGGATTTTCGATTTTTGGACATTTTTTTTGTCCATTTTTGAAATTCCCAAAATACTTTCCCCAAAAAATATTGAAAATTTTGAGTATTTTATATATTATTTTAAAGTACTTAAAGACCGTCCCCGTACCCCCGCACTCCCGACATCCAACTTGGATATAAATTGGTAGCTTCGCTATTATTTTGATATCTAATTAGGATGCTTTTTGCGGCGATTTTTATTCGTTGTAGGATTTTGTAGGATGTTATATTTTAGTGTTAATTATATTTATTAAACTAGTTTAATTTATAGCATTTATAGTAACAATTTAACAATATAATTTTTAATGATATTTTTGGAGATTTTTATATAGGATTGTTTCCTATATAAAATCCTATATAAAAATCACCAAATTATATCTTGCTGCGATTTTTTTATCTTTTCTCTCTTTCAATATTAGAAAAAGAGAGAAAAAAAAGAAACTTTTATTAATTTTAAAAATCTACATACTATTCTAAACAAATTCTACATCTGGTGCATAAGATAACGTATTAAATCCCTTTACTAAATTTGTAATCCGTAACTTATGCTTTTTGGAAATATTTCTTTCCAGTTGTTTTTTATAATGATGAGAAGCTCTACCGAATAATCGAAGATAATATTCTGGAAGGGATATAGTACATTTATTTGTTATATAGCCGTTGAAACTCTTACTAAAGCTAAACATAAGTTCCAAGTACCCATTATTACTATAATATCCATCACGACAACCTTTGTGAACTCTAAATTTTAACGGATACTTAAAGGTCAAATTTTCAATAATATCCAGCTCTGTAGTACCGATTTCCTCATCAAAATTAGGGTCGTCTACATCCCATTGTGGCGGATTATCAATCTTAAATTGGTTTGCTTTCTCTAATAGAGAGAAGTTTTTATTTATTTTATTGACAAATGCTTCTTTTTTGGCATCATATGCGACCTTTAAAGGGCCGTCACAGGCAAATTGTAAAATATTATCCAATACCATGTCAGGTAAAGGAGAGAAGAAACTTGGTGAAATAATTGTGGTCATTTTGATAAATTACATATAATAGTTATGATACCATTGTTAGTAAGGAAAACCATTTCAATTTTTATTTTGTAAGCTGGTTTTAGGTGCGAACTAAAAATTAATATTCCAAGTTGAAGTTGAAGTTATAAGCGTAGCGCCAAGTTGAAGTTGAAGTCGCCAAGTTGAAGTTGAAGTTACAGCGCATCGGCAAAGAGGTAAGCCCAGAAAAAAAAGTATTTTAAGTAAACCCAAAAAACCAGTCAAAAAAAATAAAATTGAATTGATTTTCTCAATACATTTGACTGGTATAAATATTATAAATTAGATTAACATATTAAAATGAGTAAACAGCTATTCCATATCCTTCCAAAGACAATTGAAGATTTGATATATGAATACAATCCAGAACACCGTGAATTAATGAAACCAGTATTATTAAGTATACTATCAGAGCCATATAAAATATTTAAATATGCAAAGATTATTCGAATTGACAACCAAATGGTAGAGATGATTGGCGATGGCTGTAGAGTTAGCCCTATAAAACTGTTTCAAAGACAACACCAAGTAATACTTAATTTAGCAACGGTTCCATATGTAACCACTGGCTCTCGCCGATTAGACAGTCTGCTTATCCAGAGAATTATGGACGGTATTGAAAGATATGATGACCTCAATGTAATATATCCGCTACCATAGATTAGATTTTATTGTAATTTGATTAAATAAATGAAATAAGGCTGCCTTTGGGCCTTTTTTTTAAGCGAAGCGACCGCCAAGTTGAAGTTGAAGTCGCCAAGTTGAAGTTATAATCGTAGCACCAAGTTGAAGTTATAAGCGTAGCATTGAAGTTGAAGTTATAAGCGTAGCACCAAGTTGAAGTTGAAGTCGCCAAGTTGAAGTTAGAAGCGTAGCGCCAAGTTGAAAGCGGTTATATAAAAAATTTTAGTTCCGCCAAAAACCCGTCAAATAAAAAAAAATTGAAATACTTTTTCAATACAAACGAAGCAGTATATTTTATTAAAATCTTATGTAATCATGAGTCTATCTTTTATTCGTGCATCCCAAAGAATTTGCAAATACTGCAAGAAGGAGGGTCATACAAAGCCTAACTGTCCTCAAGCTTTTCTTAAATGCGAGGAAATTATTAGAGGCATTAGCCTTATTCAACATTGCGGTAGGAGAGAAGAGGAAAGATTTCTTGACCTCTTCAACACTGAAGTACTTACCGACCTATGCTTTTTAATGAATACCAGAACTACTAAAGAATGGGTACGATATTTATTACTAAACGGTGATATCACAGAACTAGAGGCAAAAATGCGCTATAAACGTGATAGAGTAAAGGTATTGATGTTAATCTACTGGTTCAATAGTCCAGTATACAAAGAAAAAATAGCCAGACAGAGTAACAAAATCAAGGTAAAAACCCTAGACACCGTTACCGATTTATCGGATTTCGATTGTCCAATCTGTGTAACCTGCTTACCGTCCAAAGAAAAGGTAGAGACAGGCTGTAAACACAGTCTATGCAAGGGTTGCCTTATTCAATGCTTTGAGCATCAAATCTTACATATGGACTTTTCCAAACCAAAATGTTCCATGTGTCGTACCAACATCACTGAACTAACTGTTACCAATATTGAATATTTAGACGAAGTATTTAACATAGCTGTTTTAATGTAATCTTAAATAAAAGGATACAAGGCTGCCTTTGAGCCTTTTTTTTAATACAATTCTCATATAATAATATAAATATATATATTATTATATGAGAATTGTATTTGCTACTATTTTTTTTAATTTTTTATGTATTATTTTTTTCGGTATGATTTATTTAAATCTAAAAAATGAGTTTATAAATAATAATAGTTTATCCTTTAAAAATGACATAAAGTTAATAGATATTATTATGTTTTCTACTACTATTCAATCAGGTGTTGGTCTAAGTAATTTGTTTCCAAACTCATTTAATTCAAAATTAGTTACCATTATACAACAACTTACAATGATATGTTCTTATGTTATTATTTTATATATTATTACTAAATAATTAAACTAAATAAAAATAAAAATAAAAAAGGCTGTTATATACAAGCCATTTTTTTATTTTTATTTTTATTATTAGGCTCAACCTTCTGAAAGGTTGATAACTTCATTAGCAATAATACGTTTAAATTCTTGTACACTACCTACATAATTATCTACAGTTACAGTACTTACCTCTTGGTCTTCTTCTGATGGAAAGGAACACATTTCAAATCTCTCTACATAAACAGGCTTTGTCTGTCCAATTCGATGACATCTGGCAATAGCTTGGTCCTCTACTGCGGGATTCCAATGCGGCGATATGAAGTAGATTTCACTATAATTTTGCTGCAAATTAAGACCTTCACATCCAGTCTGAATTTGTAAAATAAGTGCTTCACAATCGTTATCATTTAAGATGTCGCTACGTTTGCCATTACTAGTTCGTCCATCTATAGTAGCGATTTTTGTCATACCTCCCCCTTTCAATCGACTTCCAATTTCGTCAATTTCTTCGCGAAAATGGCAGAAGATTAGCTTTCCACAACCGTTTCCTTTGCGCTCAAGTATCTTACCAACAGCATAATCAAGCTTACTACTACAATCAAAAGCCTCCTTATAAGATTCATAATCGGTTATGAGCCCTTTTTTAAGGAGATTTGGAAGTTGACTTGACATCATTTTTGGATAAATACATGACTGCCTAGCTCGTAATAAAAGTGATAATTTACCACGGTCACTTATAGAGCTAACCATAAGTTTACTAGACTTGGAAGCAGAAACGCGACTAAAGGCTAAAGCAGAGTGAATTTCTTCTGATAACTCCATTTCTTTCTTATTACGCCAACCAACCATATTTTTGTCAAGCACAATGTCGGTCATTTCTATACCAACTTGTTTTTTAGTTCGTTTCAATATGAAGGACTTTGCCAATACACGCAAATTATCGGTATCAGTATAGAAGCTAGATGGTAAGCGAATAAATGCACACAAACTATAGAAATCCTTCTTTGAGTTCTGGATAGGGGTACCAGAAACTAACCAACGAATACGAGAAGGTATCTTTTTAGCACTAATATATCTGGTTGTTTTTTGGTTTCTTAAGTGATGTGCCTCATCAAAAACCAAACGCGACCAGTTAATTTGATGTAATTTTGTTACCGTACCTTCCTTAATTTGTTTTCTAGTCATAGTTATCGCTCCATAAGTGGTAATTACTATAGTGGCTTTATTAAGTTTATCTAAATCGATTATCTTCTTATCGTCGCCATGATAGATGAGTGCCTTATGACCTGTAGTACGATATATTTGGGTATACCATTGGTCCAACAACACAGGCGGTACAACAATTAACGTTTTAGATACAAAGTTGCAGAGAAAGGTACCAATCATCATAATGGTCTTACCTAAACCCATTTCGTCTGCAATAAAGCCGCCACGTACACCACATACAGGGTCCTTACGTAGTTCATTATTAAGAATCCAATTAACGCCATCATACTGATACTGCTTATGGTCCATCTTGGCATGGACTAAATATTTTTTAAATCCACACATACGTTCGTCTAACATTTCAGCATTCATTTTTAAAATTACATATATAATATAAACTACCATTCATCAAAAAAAAGAAAAAAGTTTTCAATTTTTTAATTAATAAGCCAAAATTAAATATAACTAAAAATTTATATATTAAAATAAAATTTAATTCAAGTCTGGTCTAAAAAATAATAATATATTGTTGACCTGAATTTAATTAAATTTAATTTATTATACATGCCTTCAAGAAAAATAAATAAAATTAAATGCTATTCTATAATCATCATTTGTTAAATTGTTGACCTGAATTTAATTAAATTTAATTTATTATACATGCCTTCAAGAAAAATAAATAAAATTAAATGCTATTCGATAACCATCATTTGTTACATTGTTGACCTGAATTTAATTTAATAACAATTATTTTACATGTCTTGAAATTAAATAAATAAAATTAAATGCTATTCGATAACCATCATTTGTTACATTGTTGACCTGAATTTAATTTAATTTTATAATATAAATTTTTAGTAACAATATTCTTTAATATTAAGTATAAAAAATTGAAATACTTTTCATCCTTTTACATTAAGATATCAAAAACAATTGTATATCAACATTTAAAATATAAGTGACCGTGGTAAAAACTTATTAAAATGTCTTATAAAGTTAGTAAAAAAGTAGAAAACAAACCTTTTTGCAAAGTATGTCAGGATGCTGGCAAAGGAGAGAAAGAATATAGAAGTCATTCTGTTCGTTCCAAGCCTGATTACTATGGCAAAACAGTAGTCACTTGTCCTACTCTTTTAGCTACAGAGTGTACATACTGCTTTAAAAAAGGTCATACGGTTAAATTTTGTCAAGTTATTGCTTCTAATAAAAAGGAGTTGAACAAGGTACAATATCTACATCATAAACAAGAACTAGATGAAAAAAATAAAAAAAAAAAGGTAAGTAAACCTAAATCAGGGTTTGCAGTATTAGCAGATAGTAGCGATTCCGAAAAAGAGGTAAAAAAAGTAAATAAATCGGTAGCAAAACCAGTCTTTAAAATGGATACAAAATCTACTGCCAAAATTGTTACCAAACCTGAAGCATATTCTGTTGTCAAAATGGACGAGTTCCCAGCATTGTCTTCTGCCAAAAAAGAAGTAAAACCAGCCGTAATTACAGGTTGGGCAGCTGTTACAGCCAAAAGTGCCGAACAATTTCAAGATGAAAAAATCCTTCAAGAAATTATGGAAAAATCATTGAAGAGAATGCAGCCTCCTATCATGAAAGACAAAATAGTATCACAAGTGAAGAAAAGCTGGGCTGATTGGACGGATTCCGATGATGATGAAGAAGAAGAAGAAAAATATATACAAAATTATTATAAAAATCCTTATGATATTGAAGAAGAAGACTGGTAAATTTTAGTTAAATAATTAGAAGTAAATAGTAATTAAATTGTAATTATATAGTAATTAAATATAAAATAATTAAAATAAAATTTATTAACCTTAATTTAATTAAAATATTTTTTTTTCTGTTTAATGTCTGCTGCCTGCTGCTGCTGTATAAGCATATTTATAGTCTCTCCTCAATTTACTGTAATTTATTCAATATAATATAAAAATAAACTAATTTCAAAAAATGTAGTATATTTATGCATTGGGATACTATGCTACAGTATTTTTACCAATAAAACTTCCAATTATCTTTTAATTAAAATTATTGATTAAAAGATAAACATAAGCATTAAGTTTTACACCTTTTTACATTTCAAACACATCGCTTTATTTTAATTTTTTCAATTAATTCTTCTGATATTATTGTTTGTGTTTTTGAGTTTTTTGTTGGTTTTATTGTGGATAGGTTTAATGTATATAATGATTTGAAAGCATGAAAACAATTTTTATTTTTATATACTAATAAGGGGGTTTGATTGTAAATAATTATATTCCCTTCTACAAATATGTCACCGAAAAGGCAGTTTTCTTCTCTAGCATTTGGAAAATCATATTCTTTTGATTTATCCCTTTTATTCCACATTACAAACCCTAAATATTCTCCTATCTCATCTATTAAATCTTCCCCAAGTATATTATTAAACATTATAGATATAATATACTTAATTTATTTATGATGTTTTATTTCAATTTTAAAGTATAATCTGCATTTGAAATGTAAAAAGGTGTAAATAAATTAAATTTATATAAAAATTACTAATATTCTTATAAAGGTATAAAATTATGTTTCAAAAAATAATTTTTTTGAATAGATTCACTTAAAATTCCATTAGACCAAATTCCAAAGTGTTGGTCACCATCTTCACTTTCTAATGCAAAATGATAAAAAGTATAGGAATCCTTATTTTCTAATTTTTTAAATTTTGGTGAAGCACATGCTAAACTTAAATCTTTATCATCTATTTTTTGTTGAAAATCTTGTAATCCTAACCTCTTTAAATTTTCCTTTTCTTCCAAACTAATTTCATTTACTAAAATGGAATGTCCACCTGTTACTATTAAATCTTCCAAAAGTCCATTTTCATTGGTTTTTTCCATTTTATACATACAATTTTCCCATAAATCTTTATTATTAATAAAAGTTCCTTTCCCTATTAAATCAATTTTACGATATCCATGTAAATATGTTTTAACTAAATCACCTTTTCTTAAATCTTGAATAGGTAAATATAATTCCTGACCAAATTCATTTAAACAAAGTATTTTTGTATCATGATTAAAACAAGGTATATCAATAATTG
>Ga0209086_10003371_pt1 | contig 12194 bp, 10 predicted proteins | sample M_130207_XF_Meta_FD_187312 | JGI IMG/M metagenome (GOLD analysis project Ga0209086, IMG submission 187312) | Freshwater microbial communities from Lake Montjoie, Canada to study carbon cycling - M_130207_XF_MetaG (SPAdes) (version 2) | ecosystem: Environmental > Aquatic > Freshwater > Lake...
CTTTTGCGGATCTAGACTTAAAGGCTGAGTCTTTTGTGTATTTAAAGGCTGAGTCTTTTGCGGATCTAGACTTAAAGGCTGAGTCTTTTGTGGATCTAGGTTTAAAGGTTGAGTCTTTTGTGTATTTAAAGGCTGAGTCTTTTGCGGATCTAGACTTAAAGGTTGAGTCTTTTGTGGATCTAGATTTAAAGGTTGAGTCTTTTGTGTATTTAAATTTTCTTCTTTAGTTGGTTCTAAATCTAATTCTTGTTGATCTAATTTCTTCATTTCTGGAAGTTTTACAGACATAAAATAGCTATCATTTATTTTAGGTTTTTCGTTTTTGTCATTTTGCGGATTTGTCATTAGAAGCTCATTTCTGTGGTATTATTTAGTCTATTAGTTTCTTGTTTTAAATGATTTCTGATTTGTTCTAAATAAACAGTTCGTTCCCAAGGAATCATGGTTTCTATCTCATCTAGGCTGTAATGATGATGATACTTCATTTGAAAGTTTTGACGATAATATAAATCTAGCGTCAAGTGATCAAAAAAAAAATTTATAAAATTAAACAGACCCTTTATGTTTATTTGTCTGGTTACTCCATCAGAAGTTTTGTAGTTTGAAGATATTTGAATAGATGGCAAAGAATCAAAGTATTCAATGATCATGTTAAATTGCTGTGGTGTTAGGTTTTGTATAAACTCTACAATTTCTTTCTCTGGTTTATCTTCACAATTGATTATTTCCTTTTGTGTTTGGATTTGCTTCAGGCAAGAAGCAACATAGGAATAAATTTTATCAGAATTTGTATTATAGTCTGGATACTGTATTAGGGTTTTTATTGTTGGGGGAGTCATAATCAGTAATAAATTATTATTAATTTTTATTTTTGGACTACTTTTAGGTTTATTTATTTTTATATCATTCAGAATATTAATCTTTAATATAGCGTCTTCATCTGTATCTGGGCATTTAATACTAAAGGATTCAATTTCTCCTAATGATTTTGCTCTTAAAAGTAAGAATGCATGCTCAAAATCGGCAATACTAGATTCTTTTGCAATAAATCCATCAAAACAAGAATTAATGATATTCATTAAAGTTTTAAGAACACCAGTCTTGTCGTCAGAGTCTTTTACTAATAAAAGAGACTTTTCTTCCAAAACAATCATAGGTCTAAAACACACAGATTTGCCAGACACTAGAGTTTCACAATATTGAGGAAATGATGAAGTTATTAAATCTTTTAGAGGCATAGTATAAACCTTATGTAATTGTATAATATCTATACATCATATCAACAATAAGAGTTAGATATTGATTTGGTGTATCGTTACTGAATTGAGTAGGAATGATTTGCTTTGGATAGGCATCGTATAGTGTAATAGTTTTAACTACAGTATCGTTTTGATCTAATGCTTCTATTTCAAGTGTTCCCACAATATCAGTAAAATATTGTACTCTGGTAGAATTCAGATTAGTGGCGGTGCTATTAATGAACATAGAATTCAACCAAGAATCAAAAAAAGATCTAATATTCCATCTTTTGTCTACTATAAATTCTATAATATAACGATCATCATAGTTTCGTCGAATTGGTATACTGATTGGTGGACCAGAAGGAGACATTGTGTCTTCGTAAAATATAATAGATTGTGAAGGAGTCTGTATATTTGAAGCAAACACAGTAAACGCTGTAGGAGTAATCGTGACTCCTCCAGGAATGGAAATAGGAGGTGTTATATTAACACGAAAACGATTAGATCTTTGAAATCCAGATGCAGTCGAAAATGCAGTAATTAATGTGGTAATATTTGAAGATTGTGGACTTTGGGGATAATTTGCCATATTATGCTCGGAATAAGTTATCTTCTGTTAAAATCTTAAAGACCCAGCCTCGTTCTTTGCAATATACTTCCGCAGCCTTCCATTTGCATGTATTAGTTTCGTAGGTAATACATTCGTTTAAATGTGCTCTTTTGTTCTTTTTTGGTGTTGGTTTCATTGTTTGTTTTTTTGGCTTAATCTCTACTACGTAAGTTTCTATGATTCCGTCTTTAACTGCTTCAAATAAAAAATCTGGGTAGTATTGGTGTAATTGTTTGTCTATAGTAGATAGGTAAGGAATTTTCAATTCTTCACTACACCAGCGAATAATATTTTGGTTTTGGTCTAAATACTTACAAAACTTACGTTCCCAGTTAGATCGACAAACAATGTTGTCGGCATTGCCTACATATTTAGACACAAATTCTGGTTTATATTTGGTTTTGTATGCCATAATCGCAACTATATATCTATACAAATGGCCATATTTCCTTTTCAATTTCCCCCAACAACTTCTCCGTTTGTTGATGATATTCCTGTTTGGATGCAATTCTATTGTGCAGATTATAGTACATTTGCCGCAAATAGAACTAGGGATCACATACGAACTCAATCATATTTAAACATGGCAATTCCTTATCCACAACAGCACAATACTTTAAATTCTCAAAATTATCAAGCAGGCGGAAGTTTGAATGTTAGAGCAATAGAAAAAGGAATTCTTGGTAATCTAATAGGCGAACAGATTGCTGCAACAGCAGAATTAGCCAGTAGTTTTTTTAGTGGTGGTGGTGTTTTGCGGTTTGATCATTTTGAGTCTATTCTTAGTCCAGGAGCCAGAAGAACTCACACATTTAATATCAATTTAATTGCTAAAACAGCAGACGAATCGTATTGTGCTAATGCAATAGCATTAGCATTTCAATCTAACGTGTTTCCTCTAGTAACAAACAATTATTTAACTATGCGACATCCCCCATTGTGGCTTTTTGAAACATTAATTACAGCACCACAGACCGATAGTAGAATTCACCCCTGGATTGTTAAAACCATGTGGGACGGACAGCCTCTGCCTTGTGTTTTACGAACTGTGGACATTAACAGGTCTCCAATTTTAAATACTCCTTTTATAGGTTCTAATTGTATACCATTAGCAATAAATATTAAATTATCATTTATTGAACTAGAACCAGCCCTTGCGCAGCGTGGTTCAGGTGGTTCTAGTGATAATACAAACATCACAAGTCGTTCAGAAAGGTTGGCTTGACCTTAAATGTTTGAATATTTTCCTAAAATTCAATATAATTTTGACGGAATTACACAAACTGTAACCAATATATTTAAATCCGTCAATGTTACAGTAGATCGACAAGATACTGTAACAACAAGTACCACAATTGTTGGAGAAAGACCAGACCAATTATCAGCAAGATTATTTAACAGAACTGATTACTTTTGGTCTTTGTTTATAACTAATGGTATCAAAAATCCGTTAAGGCAATGGGCACAATCACAGGATAGTTATACGGCACAGATTGAGAAGGAATATGATGGCTGGTATTATCAGTTTGCAAACACCTCTAATTATCTTCCAGGAGTTACTGCATATCAAGATATTAGTAAAATTGATCCGTATCAAGGAGTAGACCTGACTGGCATTAGTGCTGGTGATCTAATCATCTACGAAACAGGCACTGGACCGTTTGCTATTAAATGCTTGGGTGCTGGTGGAGTTACGTCTATTTCTGATTGTGGTAGTCCTCAATTTGGTCAAAGTTTAATACCAGATAATTTTAACAGACAACAAGATATAGTTCAAGTATCTGCTGGAGATTATTTTACTGCATGTCTAGATTCTAGAGGATACATATACGCTTGGGGTAAAACACCATCATTAAGTTCTGCTGATTTTATTCAAAATGGTCGTTTATATTCATCTAAAAATGGCAGATATACATTCATAGCTGCTACTGGAGAAAATCTTATAGCAGTTCTAGATGGATCATTAGTCTGTTTTGGTGGCTGTACTGCGTTTAATACTAACTATTCTGGTCAGACAGGAATAGTCAAAACTTCTTGGACTAGTCGTGGTATTAGTGGTGGTGTTGGTATTAAATCTGATGGCACAGTAGTAAATTTTGGTTTAAGTGGTCCTACAGGCGTTACACTAAACGATATAGCCTGTGGATACGAATTTTGTGTTGGTGTTTTAGGAAATACAAGAGGAATTACTGTTTGGGGCAACAACTCATATAATCAAAAATCCATTCCAGGCATAACAGGAGTTACGGCTATTGCCGCTGGATTTGGTCATGCATTAGCAGTAACTGATGCTGGAAATGCTTATGGTTGGGGATTAAATACTAATAGTCAAACCACAATTCCTTCTTCTGGTTATGTTTCAGTCTCTGCAGGATCTAAACATTCTGCTGGGTTAAAAACTGATGGAAGTTTAGAAGTATGGGGTAGCATAACAACATATAGTCAAAATAGTGGTTGTGAAGGAATATCACAAACGGTAAGTGCTACAGGATTAAGTGGTAGTTTTTCTCGAATATATTCAGGAAAAGATCATATAGTTCTTAAAGGTTCAGGAACAAATTACAAATATACTGGTGTTGTTAAATTGGTAGATCCTGTATATAAAAGAATTTTTGTAAAATCTTATCAATTTACACAAGCAACACCAATATTGTTAGACGATCCTTCTGGAACTATTGTTTCTTTTTGGAGACTTAATACTAATAGATATACACAAATAAAAACTATTCAACACCAATTATTAACTATTGGAAAATATTTAGATTCTACTCTTTATATTGACCAAGCAGGTTTGATTTTAAATCCAGTCGAAGGTGCTAATTGGGAATCTACTTATTTACTAAACCACCAAACACCAGATACTAGTGAATCGTTTATAACGCCAAGAAAACAATTATTAAATATAGATTTATATAACAAAACTCAAATTGATCATTTGAACACAGATCAAATTACATTACTAAAGGGTAAAATAGGTAATTTATTACTTACTAATGATGTTATAAATATAAAAACAAGTGAATTAATATGATAACAGATACAGAAATTAATTTTCCAAATATAGAAATTACTAATATAGGTATTCTTAATAGTTTTAGTCGAGATTTTCAAATATTTCCAAGAACTGGTAGTGCAAGTAATGAATCTTTTTTATTAGACGAACTAACAATCAAAGAGGATATGTTTTCGGAAGCTATATTTGGTTCGATAAGTTTTTTTGATTCTTCGTATATTATAGATCAATTAAATTTAACTAGTTCTTTAGATAGTGTTTATTTTACTTTATATAATGATTATCATCAATATAGAATAATAGATGTAAATGTTGCCTCTGATCTTGCTAGTAAACAAGTGCATGGTCCTATTGGTACTGTAAATAAAGTAACCATACGGTTTTCTTCTGATTCATTTATTAATACAAATTTTGATACTTTGTTTGATGCAAATTATATTGGAAAAATATCAAAAAGTCGTGATTCCGATTCAGGAACAATATCTGCACCACCAGAATTTAATCAAGCAGAATTTCGAAAAAACGAAGCTAATATGGAAGGATTTGTTCAGCATTTAATGGATAAGTATAACACAAGAGCAGGTGCTGGTCCACAAAAACCTTTAGTTTCCGACAGTACATATAATGATATTTGGGTAAAAACTGAAAATTTTTTTTATCCTCTATATAAAATAGGAAATAATTTACGTATTTCTCAATTAATGAATTATGTTTGTGAATATGCTTGCTATAAAACTAATCCTAAAGCTGTTAATTTTTTCTTTTGGGAGGATACTGCAAAATGGAATTTTAGATGTATTGAATCTCTATTATCAGATTCAAATAATTTTAAAGGAACTTATAATTTAGCAGGATATAGAGCTCAAAGTGAAAATTATTCAGATACTATAGTTGCAATGGAAGTTGTTAGTGATACTTCTCCCTTGAAATTATATGATGGTGGTGCAGCATTTAGTGAATATATTAGAGTAAAACCTGATTGGGGAAATCCGTATCGTGGATTTGTAGATAGCACAAATAATCTTTATCGTGAACAAGTAACTTATAATTATAAAGATGATGGAGATAAATGGAAAAAAATTGCAGCATATTCGCCATTTACTGATTATGTAAAAGACAAATACAAAACAAAACAAGACTACGGAGCTGTTAGAATTTCTGATTCACAATATGGGTTTTACAGTAATGCCTATAATGCAAAAAACCTGCCTTGGTGGAATTATTACGATTTTAGTTCTCCGCATGGCTATTTAGGTGATAAGATGGCATTACCCGAAGCAAGTGGTGGATATAATATTCATAATAAACAAGATTTGTTTGATAAACATCCAGGATCTAAAGAAGTTTCAAGAATTGATACTGAATATTGGCAAGCACAGTTTGATTTCTGTGAACTGCCTGGAGCGTTTCTTCGGACAATTTATAAAGATATTAAATGGGTATTGACTAAAGCTAGAACATTGTATGCCGATGCTAAAGCAGCAAAAACATTATGGGACGTTTACCGTAATGTTATTTGTTGTGACTCTGCTTCTAGTTTAAATAGTAGTTTTTTTGCCATTCTTACTAGTGCAAAAGAAGTAACTGCTGGTCCTCCAGGAGGCGTATATCGTTATGATTGGAGACAAATTGAATTATGGCCTAGATCAGAAGTAGATAAAATATCAGATACATCTTATGAAATTATAGAATCTAAAAATATACCTTATCATTTTGTTTTTATTAGCTCAAAAAAGCATGCTAAAGGTAGCCATGCATATAATTTAAATGAACTTTTAAATTCTTATATTCCTACAAGTAAAGAAAAAGGAAATAAAACTTTAACTATGGGACCTGGTATATCTGTTCCTACTAATAAAATGACATCTGAAGTCAGATCAAAGACAACATCATACCCAAAACACTTTTTGATGAAGCCTATTGGTGAATATTTAATACCAGAAAAAGACAATTGTGATCCTTCAAAATATTATAGTGGTCAAATTGTACAATTACAAGCAGTATCTCCTGATTCTATGTTAAACATTAAAGGATTTACTGCTGGTTCTAATAAACAAAAATCTAAAATTTATGTGTTTGATGCACAAAATGCCCATGATGGTATTTGTGGAATTACTGGATGTGATGATTAATAGGAATATAAAATATGAGCAAATTAATTAAAACTTCTACATTTTCTAAAGATGATTATGGTCCAATTGGTTCTAGTACTGAAAAAAAATATGATGTTATTTTAAATAAGGATTCTTCTGGAAATTTTGAAATTAGTAATTTAGGACCTTGTATGAATCCTAATGGTTATGTTTCAAATGTTGATTGTCCAGAAAGCGATCTTCTATGTAATTGTCCAAAAGAATTAAAACCAAATCAACCAGAACCATCTGATCTAGCTCTAGAAAACTTAAAATATAATACTAATGAATGCAATTTGATAAATAACAATCTTTCTACTAAATGGTTTGGAATTGATTATTTTAACCCATCATGTTCTTATAATTGTACTGATATTAAAATTGAAGGTGGTACTACTTCTGGATTTACGGGCATTAATGGTGGTGGTGATACTAGTTCTGGTTCTAGTGCAGACAATGCTCCGATAAGATTATTATATAAAGGAGAACAGTTTCCTTCAGACGAAGGATCGTCGGGTTCGTCTGGCTCATCTACTGCAGGTTCGTCTGCTGGTCCTAATTTTAAACATTATCTAGAATACTCTAAAACAAATGCTACGTTTTGGAATACTCCTAAAGAAACACCCCTTTACCGAAAAGCTCAAACCGCTTTATTGACCTATCAACGAATAAAGATTGTTGTTAATGGTGATTTTAGTATAAAGCCAGGTAACCTTGTAGCCATAAACATGCCAACTTCAGAAATGTTTAACATATCAGAAACAAGATTTCACGGAAAGTGGATGGTTTATAAAAATGAACACATAATTACTAGTCAAAAACACTCCATGATTTTATATCTAATGAGGGATGGTAATTTTCATAATCCAAACCAAGAATTCAATATAAGCATAGAAAAGCGGGTATCATGAGCACAACTATAAAATTTACAGACATAGACTTTTTTCTTACTAAAAACGACTTAACAAATGATGTAAATATTATGTATAATGCTAATGCTATTTCACAATCTATAAAAAATATCATACTAACTACACAAAAAGAAAAACTATTTTCTCCATTTTTTGGAGGAAATGCTTATGATTTACTATTTACTTCTCCTTCTCCTTTAGATATTGCAAGTAAACAATCACTTTTTGCGGCTGCTGTAAGAAATCACGAACCAAGAGCCAATGTTCAGAGTATAGATATTACGGATTCGGGAGAAGGTCATTGGCTAATAACCGTATTATATCGCACAATTTATAGTCAAACTAATCCTTTCAATTCACAACAAACTGTAAGAATAGCATTATAATAAGAAAATAAAAATGGCAAATCCTCAAATAAACATATCTTCTCTTACTTTTGATGACATTAAAACTTCATTAAAAGCCTATTTAAACAATCCAACCCTAAATCCTCAGTTTGTTGGTTATAATTTTGATGCATCTGCCTTAAATACCCTGTTAGATATATTTTCTTATAACACATTGTTTTATTCTTTTTACAGCAACATGATTGCTAATGAAACGTTTTTAAGTACTGCTAGTCTAGAAAGCAGTATTGTTTCTTTGGTAAAACCATTAGGATATTTGGTTCCAGGTAAATCTTCAGCTAAAATTCAATTAAATGTATCTTCAGCTTCTGGTAGTGTTACCGTTAATCCTTATTCTAGTGTATTTACTGGATTCAGTCCTTCGGGAAATTCTTATTTATTTTATCCTATTGAAGGAATTACAGTTTCTTCTCAAACAAACCTATCAATTTATGAAGCAAAATCTGTTGTCAATAATCTACAAGTAACTGTGGATATCACAGAACAAAAGGTATTTTTAGGAAATACTAATGTTGATATTAATACTTTAACATTAAAGGTTAACGGAGTTACCTGGACAAAGTATAATACATTTCAGAGTAATCCAGGATCTGAAGGAACTGTGTATTTTCTAGATAGAACTTCTAGTGGTTTTTATGTTATATTTGGCAAAAAAACTATTAATGATTACCAAACAACCTTTGGTAAAACTATAGCTGAAACCGATGTAGTAACAGTATCTTATCTTATTCCTTCTGGTGCTGATGCAAATAATATTAATTCTGTCACTAATACTAATCTAGTAATAAGCAGTGTAACACCATCTATTGGTGGTGCGGATGGTGCAGATTTAGATTTAGTTAAATTTTTTGCTCCTAAAATGTTTGCTGCTAATGATCGTGCAGTAACACGAGATGATTATTATGGAGTATTATTTAATTCTGGTGTTCTTCCCGCTAATATTACAAACATAAATCAAATAAATGTATGGGGAGGAGAAGATGCAGATCCTCCAGTTTATGGAAGAGTATTTGTTTCTTTTTCAGACCAAACATTAACTAAAACAACACCTTCGGTTCTAAAGTGTATTCAATTTTTAAAAAACAAAAGTGTTGTTACTGTTATTCCAGAATATGTACAATCTCAAATAATAAAAGTATCCTTAACTATACGATTAACAACGGTAAGTGGTTTACCCGATATAGGTAGCAATGTGCTAACATATGTTAATGCTATGTATAATACTAATAAAATTTTTAATAATAATATTAATGCTAATGACATAAAACAAAAACTTTTAAATGCATATCCATCTAATATTCGTAGCGTAATAGTAGAACCTTCAAAAATAAGTTTATTAGTTTCTGCATCAGCTGCTTCGAAAAATGTATATTTCAGAAACGAGTTTATTGCTCCACAAATATATTCTTTATCTGGAACAGCATTATTTTCTGATATATTTTCGTATAATGGACAGAATATTCGTTTCAAGGACAACCCAACAAAATTTGACGAAAATAATTATGCTCTAGAAGGAGAACTTTTAGGAATTATAGATCAAACTACTACTAGTGTTGGAATTATTGGATATATTAATTATACTTTAGGATATATTACCATAAATCCAGGTGTTTTGCCAATTAGTTCAACACTATATTTTAATGCATTTTTAAAATATCCAGACAACATTACAATTAAAAACGAATCTGTATTAATAGTAGATACTATAGTTATTTCTCAATCAACATAGGAATAATAATTCATGATTTTATTATTTAATAAAAATATTCCAAACCAAGATTATCAAGTTATTATTGATGTCTCTGATCAGTATAGGGAGATGATTTCTCCAGAAATTAGACCTATATCTCAAACCGTTTATAATTTCTTTACTCCATCCCAACCGCTTGATACCTCTTGTAATTATCCAATAAATATTGCAGAATTATTTCCATATTGGGTTCAAAAGGATACTGTTAATACTGTTAGTCTAATTACTCTGACAGAATCATATTATAAATGGTTAAGTTGTAATACTCAAGATATTAATAAATTAAGTTTTTTTCGATTAGAAGATCTTACAGACACAGAAGAAATACCAGCGGATTATTTAAAATATTTAACTAATACTTATTTGAATGCTCTACCAATAGAATACATTAATACTACTGGAACTTATATCGAAGGTCTAGTTGATGAAAAAAATATAAGAAAATTATTAGATAATGTAAAAATTAATCTATATGGGCGCAAAGGCACAGATCAAAGTTTTAAGTTAGTAATAAATGAATTATTTGATATAGATCCAGAAAGAATATCAGTTTCTTATCCTAAAAAATATATAATGAGATTAAATAGTGGTCGATTTGATTGGATGTCAGACGAACAAGACCTTGAACTTGGGGAACTGACTAGTAGTTGTTTAAATTATTCTATTCTTTACGATGCAAATAACCTATGGCAAGATTATTCTTATGTTGTTAATGTTTCTGAATTATCGGTAGAATATTATAAAAATATAGTTAAACCTCTGCTTCATCCTGCAGGAACTATTGATTTTTATCAAATAAGACAAGATATTTTTAATAACATAGACGAAACTATTAAAATTGTAAAAAACGAAATACCTATTATAAAAAATTATCAAGGATATACTCTTGGTTCCAACCAATCTCTTGCTGTTTGTTATGCTGGATTTACCTCGCCAACATATACATTTCCGTCTTGGGACGAAGAAATTTACAGTAAATATTATTCTGGCATGACATTTGGTATGATAAATATAGAAGACTTCTTGTTGTTGTCGCCGTTATCAGGATATACTTATCCAAACGAAACTCGTAGTGTAACTATTTGCCCATAATTACTAGAATAATCCATCATGAAACAACCAAATTTATCAAACTTAACACTAAAACAAGTTCCATCGGAAATGTTTTTAGTTCTTGGAGGAAATCGAACACCCATTGATTCGGGTTTTGATCGTAATGCTGATTCTGCATTTGCCAAAAGAATTCCAGAAAACAAAAGATGTTTAATAGGAGATAATAATATTTGGTCAGCGGGAAAAATATACGACACATATACACTACAATCTGCAAATAATTATTATGTTTTTAATCCAAACAACAATGTTGTTTATTTGTGTTTGGGAAATAATGCAGACAATAGAATAGACGGAACAGTAATTACTTCTTCCTTTATACCAAACCACACTACTCCAACAGTAGTACTTTATGATGATGGTTACAGCTGGATGCCAATATTTAAAGTAGATCCTACTCAATATGCTTTTGTTAATAACAAGGATCTTCCTTTATATGACATTTCTATAAATCAAGATTATAATAATTTTACACAAAAATACGAACCTCTTTGCGGTTCAGGAGTTACTGCCTTTGGGTGTTGTTGTCTTTATTTTAAAGAAGCCAATACAGACGAATTAACAAACGAAGTATATGCTAAGGGTGACGTATCTAACGAAACTATATTTTCTGATTGTTATGAATGTCAAAAATTAGCTGATAAATTGGATCGCCAGCCTATATTTTTGAGTGGTTTAACGGCAGGTAGTATTGTTTCAAGTAATACAGGAGAAAATCCTTTATGTGCTGCTACAACCACAATAAACACCTTGTATGAAAAATTACAAGAAAGTAAATACACATTTACTTATGGCAGCAGTAATGAGTTTGCTGTAAACTTATTGTCAAATTTTTCTAGCACTAATGGTATTATGTCTGCTCGTATTGATTTGAGTAATTTAACAACAGCTCAACGAACAGTTTCTACACCAAATCCAGTTGTAACAGTAATAGATCCTATTGGTTCTGGTGCTAGTGTTCGATTAAAAACTAGTCAAATTGATGCGAATTCTTATGAAGTTTACGGAATAGAAACT
>Ga0209086_10003374_pt1 | contig 12187 bp, 13 predicted proteins | sample M_130207_XF_Meta_FD_187312 | JGI IMG/M metagenome (GOLD analysis project Ga0209086, IMG submission 187312) | Freshwater microbial communities from Lake Montjoie, Canada to study carbon cycling - M_130207_XF_MetaG (SPAdes) (version 2) | ecosystem: Environmental > Aquatic > Freshwater > Lake...
CAGAGAACAATCCTTGCCCTCAACGCATACCGAGCCTGCGCCTTGGGCTGGCGCAGCATGGCTTCGAGTTGTTTCCGCTCATCGCGGCTGAGGACGATTGGCGTGGCTGGACGTGACATGCCCTTCCCATACGTTAGGTCGCGAACTTATGCAAGTAGGTATTAGCACGGGTGCGCCGTTATTTCATAAACCAGCGGCCTTCGATCTTCGTGAACACGATCGCCTTCTGCGGGAACACAGGGTTGTTTTCGGGGAGGTCGAACGTCGCGATGACCGCCTCATATTCCTTCGTCTCAAGCAGCCGGATTATCTCCGGCACCAGCTTGTCACGACTGCCCCGGCCATCGTCCGGCACCGCCGCGTAGCCGAGGGTGAAAGTGGCGAACAGTGCGATGGCGGAGCGGATGAATGAATCCACCGGCGAAAGCTGAATGGGCGACCGCTCGCGGGCAAGCGACGACTCGATCGCTGCTCAATTATTGATGAACCAGCGACCTTCGATCTTCGTGAACTTGATCTCCTTCTTCGGGAACACGGGGTTCTCGGGAAGGTCGAATGTCGCGGTGTTGCCGTCTTGGGAGAGTTTCGGCTTTTTGTCCTTCAGCGCCTTCAGCACCTCGAGCAACTGCGCGGCCTTCTCCTTGCCGAACTCCGCGGCGAATTCCGCGAGCGGCGTCTGGGCGGTGATCTTCTTGAAAGCTTCCGGCGGCACGAGCGTCTCGAGCACCGCGGCGTAATCCTTTGCCTCAAGCACACGGACGGTCTCTGGCACGAGCTTGTCGAGGTTGCCGCGGACGTCGTCCGGCACGGCCGCAAAGCTGAAGGTGAGGCTGGCGGCAAGTGCGACGACTGATGCGAGAAATGATTTCATCGCGGGCGAACCTGCCGGAGCCGCCACGCGTGGCAAGCATCGAGTTTCGCGAGATCATTTGCAATGCGCGACGCACACGCTTTTCTCCCTGCGGATGAAAGGCCTGCTCCTCAGCGTTGCAATGTGTCTGGTGTTCGCACGCCTTCATGCCGATCCGGACAACGTGAGCGCCGCGCTCGAAAAAATCCGTGACGATCACAACATTCCGGGGCTCGCCGCCGCGGTGATGGACGAGGGGAAATTCGTCGCGGTCGGCGCGACTGGGATGCGGAACGCGGGGCGGATGGTGCCGGTGACGCTCGACGACAAGTGGCATCTCGGCTCCTGCACAAAGAGCATGACGGCGAGCGTGGCGGCGATGCTCGTGGAGGACGGGAAGATTCGCTGGAATACGACGGTCGCCGAGATTTTTCCCGATGGGATCGAGGAGATGAACCACGCGTGGCGCGACGTCACTTTGGAACAACTGCTCACGCACCGCGGCGGTGCGCCGCATGATCCGCCGAAGGATCTCTACGCTGTGGCGCTGAAGCAGGAGGGCGAGCCGAAGGAGCAGCGGAAAAAATTTGTCGCCGGGCTCCTTGGCAGGCCGCCCGCGAAACCGCCGGGCACGCACTTCATCTACAGCGACTGCGGCTACTCGATCGCGGGCGCGATGCTCGAACGCGCGAGCCGCGAGGCTTGGGAGGATCTCATGCGCAAGCGGCTGTTCGAGCCGCTCGGGCTGACGAGCGCGGGCTTCGGCGCTCCGGCGACGCCGGGCAAGATCGATCAGCCGTGGGGGCACCGCGGCTACGAGGCGCCATTCAAGCCCGTGCCGCCCGGCCCGGATGCGGATTACCCGCCGGTGTTCGGCCCGGCTGCGACGGTCCACATGAGCATCGCGGATTTTGCAAAGTACGCGCAGTGGCACGTGGAGGGCGCACGGGGCGATTGCCGGCTGCTGAAGGCGGCGTCCTTTCACAAGCTACACACGACGCCCGACGGCCAGGAATACGCGATGGGCTGGTGCGTGACGAAGCGCCGCTGGGCCGGCGGCACTGCACTCATGCACAGCGGGGATAACAACATGTTCCGCGCGGTAATGTGGCTCGGGCCGCGCGAGAACACGTGCTTCGTCGCCGCGTGCAATGCCGACAACTGGGAGGCCATCGAAGCGTGCGAGGACGCAGTGAGGATGCTGATCAACAAATACTGACCGCACTTCTCCAAGCCGCGGCACTGCACTATTGCCGGGCCATTCCGACATGGGGCGCACCACGCACGACTACGACATCCTCACGCGCCTCGCCGTCGGCAACGGCGCGCTCGTGTACCGTGCGGTGGACAAGATCACGCGCCGCCGCCGGGGAAAGCGCCGCCTGGCTCGGCGATCCGCGAGCTTCCGCGAGCTTCCGCCGTCCGTTCCGCGCCGGAAAAAACGGACGTGGAGCCGGCAGCCGTGACGGCAAAAAATCGCTCGTCGCGAGAAAGCCCCCGACGCCCCCGGCGGCCACCGCACCAACGCCGAAGCCGGCTGTGACGCCAAGCCCCGCGACACCGAAGCCGAAGCCGAAGCCCAAGCCGACGCCAGCATCGTCGCCAGCATCGACGCCAAACACCGTTCCCGCCCCCGCGTGACGCGCCTGACGCCAAACTACAAGATTTTGAGCGGTTCAAGAAATAGTGTATCCGTGTTTCGAGTTCCGAGTTGAGCGGCGCGGTGCGCCGGTGGAGCGCGACCTCCCGGGCACGTTTCCCGGATGGAATACTTGCGCCCCGCCGAAGAAGCGTGCCCGGAGGTCACGTTCCACCGGCGCACCGCGCCCCCATGACCCAGGACTCTCAAGTGCCAGCTCCAACCTCAGACAGCGGCCATACCTTTTGTTCGAGAATTGCAAGCCTCCGCCAACTCTCCCTCCGCAGACGACGGGCCCTACTTGCGCCCGAGAAATTCCTCGAATGCGCCGCCGAGCAGGCCATGCACGTCGCGCTCGATCTCCGCGCGGGTCGGCTGCCAGCCGGTCGCGGCGAGGTCGTCGTATTTTTCCCCGAGCACCTTCGCGAGGATCGGGCGGCTGTGCGACCACTTGTAAGTGAGCTGGTCGAGCACGCGGCAGTCGCTGTGTTGCGGCGTGCAGCTGAGGCCGATCAGTTCCAGGCGCATGCGCGTGATTTCCTCGATGATGCTCGGCACATTCATGAACCACCAGCAGCCGAAGACGTGCAGGTTGCGGAATTTCCGCGCGGCGATGCAGAGCGCGTGCTGGTTTTCACGTGCGAGCATCGTGCAGAGAAATTTGTTCTCCGGGAAAGCTGCGCACAAACGCTCGACCGCGGTCACATCCGCAAGGCCGACGCTGTCGCCGGCGAGCTGGAGCTGCGGGTTCACATTGCGGCGCACGCCGATCATCAGCGCGAAAGCCTGGTTGTGCTCGCGTCCGTGCGGCATGATTGCGTGTTCGATGATCTTCGCGGCGTCCGTATTCGCAGGGAACTCGAAGTCCGGCGGCAGCGAGACCATGCAATACTGCGCGTCGATTTTCTTCGTCCAGTCGGCGAGGAAGCGGCGCACCTCGGCAAAAGTCTGACCGGAAAAATCCGCGCTCACCTTGTAGCCCCAGCCGTGCAGTCGCTTCGCCGCATTCGGCCAGTCCACGAGCAGCGGGTCAAAACGGAGCGCCGCGACAAAACGCGGATCGCGCGAGAAGCCGCGCTCCCAGGTCGGGCGCTCGGCGTCGTCGAATGGCGTATTCGTCATCGCGATCTTGCGCACATTCGCAAGTTCGCAGCAGCGCGTCACGTAGTCCTCGGGCTTCCAGCCGGCGAACCACTTCCGCAGCGAAGGCAGGTCGCGCTTGTTCACGTCGAGGCCGAGCTTGTTCAGCACAGTGAGCACGCCGCGACAGGCTTCGCTCACCGGTGAGTGATTGAGGAAAAGCTCGTTCCAGATCCACTCAGTCTGCTGCTGCTTCGGCGCGGCCCAGAATTTTTCATACGGCATGTCCATCCACCGGAACGACTCGCTGACGAGATAGTGGTAGATGAGCAGCTCATCAATTCCCCACAGCAGCAGATCGCCAAACGCCGGGTCGTAGAGATGCGTGTGGATGTCGAAGACGGGTGTCTTTTCGACGACATCGGCGACAGTGGCGCGAAGGGAAGTTGCGTGCATCGGCGGACACTTAGCCACCGAGCTGTGCCGGGTCAAATGCGGGAGTGGCGCGGCTTTCTTGTAGCGGGCTTTGCCTTGCGTTTTCCATCGGCGGCCCGCGCTGCGGCCTCGATGCCTTTCCGCGCCCAGTTGCAGAGCATGGGCGAGCTTTCAAGTGCGTCGGACGGAACGGTGAAGTACGACATCACGGTACGTTTACCTCCGCTGGCCTCGTAGGTGAAAGGCTGCAGGCCGAGGCTCTCGAATTCCGTGCGGCTCGCCTCGTCGGCCTTCACGAAGAAAGTCTCGAACGCGACGAGCGCGAACATTTTCTCCGCGTGGTAGAATCCCCAGCCGCCGAACATCACACGCGCGCGGACGTCGCCGAGCGGGCGCAGCAGGTCGAACAGGTGGCTCACGAATTCGTTGGGCTTCGGCAGCGCGGGATGAGCTTTTAAAATGCTGATGCGCGAACTGCGAATGGTCGAGCGCGGCATTCGACGTTTGACCGACACGCACTTGCGGCGGTTTCATGCGCGCGATGAAAAGTGTGACCACCCGCGTGCCCGCTACGACCGCCAATCTCGGCCCCGGCTACGACTGCCTCGGCGTCGCGCTGGGCATCGCGAACCTCGTAACCGTGCAGCCCGCGGAGGGCATCAAGCATCCGAAGATCGTCGCGGATGCCGCGGCGCTTTTTTTCCAGACCGCCGGGATCGAGCCGTTTGGATTTGCGTGGCACATCGAGGGCGAGGTGCCGCAGTCGCGCGGTCTCGGCAGCAGCGTGACGGTGCGGCTCGGCGTGCTGCACGGGCTCGATGCGATCGGCGAGACCAAGCTCGGGCGGGACAAACTTTACGAACTGTGCGCGGAACTCGAAGGCCACCCGGACAACGCCGCGCCCGCGGCATTCGGCGGCTTCACCGTCGCGCGGGCGGGCGCTGAGACGCTGCGCTGCGAGGTGGATGATGCGCTGAAATTCATCCTGCTCATTCCTGATTTCGAGGTCTCCACGCCCGAGGCGCGAGAGGTTCTCCCCGAGACCATCGAGCGCCGCGCCGGCATCCTGAGCGCGACGAATGCCTGCCGCATCACCGCCGCATTTTTCCAGCGCCGCTACGACTTGCTGCGCGGCAGCTTCGCCGACGGGCTGCACCAGCCGTATCGCGAGAGAGCGCTGCTGCCGTTTCTTTCCGAGGCCATCGTCGCGGGCGAAAAGGCGGGCGCGCTCGGCGGTTTCCTCAGCGGCAGCGGCTCCACGATCTGCTGCGTCACGCTCGGCGAGGAGGACGCCATCGCGACCGCGATGCTCGACACCGCGCCGCCCGGCACACGCATCGTGATGACGACCGCGGACAACGAAGGTACGCGACCCGCAGTTCCCGCCGATGTCATTCCGTGATTCGCTGGATCGCTTCGAGCAGTTCGCGACCGACGTCATCCTGGAGCGCCGGTTCGGAAAGCGTGCGCTGCTCCTGCGATGGCTGCTCTACGCGCTGTCGTGGCTTTTTCGCGGCATCGCACAGACGCGCATCTGGCTCTACCGCGTCCGCATTCGCAAGGCACGGCAGCTCGGCGTGATGGTCGTCAGCGTGGGCAATCTCACCGTCGGCGGCACGGGCAAGACGCCCGTGGTCGAGCGCCTCGCGCGCGAGCTGAAAGACGGCGGGCGCAACGTGGCGATCCTCAGTCGCGGCTACAAGAGCCGGAAGCTGCCCTTGCTGCGCCGGCTTCGCCGGAAATATTTCGGCAAGTTCAAGCCGCGCGTCGTGCATGACGGGAAAAAGCTGCTGCTCGATTCCGCGTGGGCCGGCGACGAGCCGTACATGCTCGCACGCAGCCTCGGCGATGTGCCCGTGCTCGTTCACAAAAACCGCGCGCGCGCCGGCAGCATCGCGGTCGCGGATTTCAAGGCCGACGTACTCATCCTCGACGACGGCATGCAGTATCTCGACATCGAGCACCGCGTGGACATCTGCCTGATCGATCGGCAGGCACCGTTTGGAAACGAATTCCTCCTCCCGCGCGGCACCCTGCGCGAGCCGCCCGGAAATCTTCGCCGCGCCAATTTCATCCTCATCACGAAAGCCGTGCCGGGCGAGAGCAGCGCGCTCATCAAGCGCATCCGCCAATACAACCGCACGGCGGACATCGTCGAGTGCGTCCACAAGCCGGTGTATCTGCAAAATATCTACGACCCCGCCGACCGGCGTCCGCTCTCCGACCTGCGCGACAAATACCTCGGCGTGCTCAGCGGCATCGCGCGCCCCGAGAGCTTCGAGCGCACGCTGCGCGAGCTCGGCGCGAACCTCGAAATCACGACGCGCTTCGCGGATCACCACCGCTTCCGTGGGCAGGAGCTGGTCGATTTCATCGCACGCTGCGCGCGGCGCGATACGGACTTCATCGTTACGACGGAAAAGGATGGCGTCCGTTTTCCTGCGCGCATCAACGGCGCTGAGAAGCCCGAAGTGCCGATCTATTTTCTCCGCGTGGAGATCGAGATCATCGCCGGGCAGAAAAACTGGGACCTCCTCATCGCGATACTCACACAGCGCCGCGAGATCACCGCGCCCGAGCGCGTGCTGGTGTAGCGCTCGCTGCGTTAGATCCATTCAAGAAATATCATGGCTGCTTCGGCGCGGCGTCCGAGAGCTTTGGAGTGCGGCGATTCATCGCCTCCTTCGGCTCGGGCGCGGAGCGCCGGTGGAGCGTGACCTCCGGGGACGCTTCTCCGGCGGGGCGCAAGCATTCCATCCGGGAAACGCGCCCGGGAGGTTGCGTTCCACCGGCGCTTCGCGCCGCGAAACTCCGAGTCAGGAAAACGGCTGTACTTTAACTGAATATACTCTACCGCACGGAAAAGTGATGCACCGTCGTGCTGCGGAATGTCTGGCCGGGGCGCAGCACGGTGCTGGGGAAATTCGGACGGTTCGGCGAATCGGGGTAGTGCTGTGTTTCGAGGCAGAAGCCGTAGTTTTTTTTGCAGGCCTTGCCGCCCTTTCCGATCACGGTGCCGTCGAGGAAATTTCCCGTGTAGAGCTGGATGCCCGGCTCGGTCGTCGAGACCCGCATCACGCGGCCGCTGCGCGGTTCGTGCGCCTCCGCTGCGAGCGTGAGCGCGCCGGGATCCGGATTTTCAGGGTGATCGATCACGTAGCAATGATCGTAGCCGCCGGGCGTGCCGGTCATCTGCGCGAAGTCCCGCGCGAGCGTCTTCGGCCTCTTGAAATCCATCGGGCCGCCTGCGACCGCGGCGATCCCGCCGGTCGGGATGCCCGACGTATCCACGGGGATGTAGCGGCTCGCGTGCAGCGTGATTTCATGACCGAGCACGTCGCCTTCGCAAGCGCCCGCGAGGTTCCAGTAGGCGTGGTTCGTGAGGTTCAGCACCGTCGGCTTGTCGGTCGCGGCCTCGTAGTCGAGGCGCAGCTCGTCGTCGTCCGTGAGCGTGTAAGTCACTGCGACGGTGAGCTTGCCGGGGTATTCCTCCTCGCCGTCGGCGCTCACGTAGGAAAAGCGCACGCCATTTCCGTGCGCGAGCGGCTCCGCCTTCCACACGCGCGCGTGGAGTCCCGTCGGGCCGCCGTGGAGATGGTTCACGCCGTTGTTCGTCGCGAGCTGGTGCGTGACTCCGTCGACCGTGAATTTTCCCAGTGCGATGCGGTTCGCGAAGCGCCCGGTCGTCACGCCGAAATGCGGATGCGGCATGAGGTAGCCGTCGAGCGTGTCGAAGCCGAGCGTGATGTCCGCCAGCGCGCCGCTGCGGTCCGGCGTGTGCATCTCCACGAGGCACGCGCCCCAGTTCGTCAGCTTCGCGCGGAGGTTGTGGTGCCGGTTCGTGAGGATGAATGCATCCACCAGTTCGCCGGCGGCAGTTTTTCCAAAGGGTTCGATTTTCACGCGGGATGGGGTTGTTCAGCGCGCCCCGTTCATTCGGAGAGCGGCGCGGGAGGGAAAGTGTCGCGGAGGGGGGAGTCAATTGCAAAGCCCGTAGCTGCGGTTTCACAAGCGCGGCACGGGACAGACGCTCGGGAATCTTTGCGTCTTTGCGCCTTTCCGTGACCCGCTTTTTCCGATGCAAGCGCGGAGAAAAAATTGGTTCTCACGCGGGGCGTGGGCGGTATGTTCCGCACCCGCACGCGCCGGTGCGAAACCGCGCCGCGCGTGACTTTTTCCAACCCGAATTTTTTTCCCAACCACCATGAGCACGATCACCATGAGCACGATCACCATGAAAGGCGTCGGCGTCGTTCCTTCCAAAAAGGAGCTGTGCGTCGTTTCGCACCCCGAGCCGAAAATCACCGCGCCGAATGAGGTCCGCGTCCGCACGATCGAGGTCGGCATCTGCGGGACGGACCGCGAGATTTGCACTTTCGCATACGGGCACGGGCCGACGGGCTGCGACTACCTCGTGCTCGGCCACGAGTGCCTTGGCGAAGTCGCCGAGGTCGGGCCGGGCGTCACGAAATTCAAAGTGGGCGATCTCGTCGTGCCCAGCGTGCGCCGGCCTTGCACGGATCCAAACTGCAAGCCGTGCCGCGAGGGACGGCAGGATTTTTGTTTCACGTGGACGTTCAAGGAGCGCGGCATCAACCAGCTCCACGGCTACATGACCGAGCAGTGGGTCGAGGAGGAAACCTACCTCACGCCAGTGCCGAAGGATCTGCGCGACCTCGCCGTGATGGCCGAGCCGCTCACGATCGCGGAGAAGGGCCTCGCGCAGGCGTGGATCGTGCAGAAGCGAGTCCCCGGCTGGGAGCACGACAATCTCGATGGAAAAGGCCGCGGCTTCGGGCGCAACGCGGTGGTGCTCGGCGCCGGGCCGATCGGACTGCTCGGCGCGATGAAGCTGCTCATCGAGGGCTTCAAGGTTTTCATCTACTCGCGCTCGCCGAAGCCGAATTTCAAGGCGGACATCGCGGAGCAAATCGGCGCGGAATACATCTCATCGAAGGAGGTCACCGTGGACGAACTCGCGAAAAAAATCGGCAACATTGATCTCGTGTATGAGGCCGTGGGCGAGGGCGACGTATCGTTCGAGCTGGCGCGCGTGCTGGGCATCAACGGCGTGTTCATCTTCACCGGCATCCCCGCGGAGAAGCCGCAGATTCCCGTCTTCGCCGACACGATCATCCGCAACATCACACTGAAAAACCACGCGCTCATCGGCACGGTGAACGCGAGCCCGCAGGCATTCCTCGACGCGATCCACGATCTCGGCGAATTCAAGAAACGCTGGCCGAAGGCGATCTCGTCGCTGATCACGGGAAGGCACACGATCGAATCGCACCGCGAGCTGCTCACCGGCAAGGCGGAGGGGATCAAGAATGTGATCCAGTTTTAGACTCCGGATCGAGTGCTCAGTTCTCAGTTCTCAGTGCTCAGAATTTCCGAGCCGGCCATTTTTCTGAGGACTGAGGACTGAGCACTTCAACCAAGAATTAAAAAAGCACACCAACTTCCGCACACCATGCCCAAAAATCCCTGGATCGACGTCTCCGTCCCGCTGCACAATAAGATGCACCACTGGCCCGGCGACCCGCCGCCCTACGTGACCACGCACGTGAGCACCGCCAAGGGCGACGTGTGCAATGTGTCCGCGTTTTTCATGAGCTCGCACACGGGCACGCACATGGATGCGCCGCTGCATTTTCTTCACGGCGCAAAGACCATGGATGATCTTCCGTTCGATGCCGTCATCGGCCCGGCGCGCGTTGTGGAAATCAAGGACAAGACGGCCATCGCGCCGCGCGAACTGAAGAAGCTGAAGCTCCGCAAGGGCGAGCGCGTCCTCTTCAAGACGCGCAATTCGGCAAAAAGCTGGAGCCAGCCGGAATTCGACAAGGACTTCATCTACATCTCAAAGGAAGGCGCCGCGGTCATCGCCGAGGCCGGAGTGCAGACCGTGGGTGTGGACTACCTCAGCGTCGGCGGATTTTACAAGGACGGCATCGAGACGCACCACATCCTGCTCGGCGCGGAAGTCTGGATCATCGAGGGCCTCGACCTCTCGAAGATCAAGCCGGGCAACTACGACCTGCTCTGCCTGCCGATCAAATTCCAGAACGGTGACGGCGCGCCTTCGCGCTGCCTGCTGCGGAAGCGGTGAGGATGACTATACCCGCGGGGTATTCCACGGGTGCGATGTCGCACTTGAGATCGAGTTGATTGCTGACTAGCGTCCATCCATGTCAGCGAACGCAACGATCCAGACCGTGGAAAACGTGCTCTCAGCCGTCGGTGGCTGCTTGGACGCGACGAGCGCCGAGGCATTGGTGCGACTTCGCGCGCCTGAGCAACTTCAGGAACGTATTGAGACGCTGGCCGGACGTTGCACCGAGGGACAGCTCACCAACGACGAGCGGGAGGAATACGAATCGCTCGTCCGGCTCGGAAACTTCGTTGCCATCCTGCAGGCGCACGCACGGCGTCAGCTCGGACGCGCGGCGTGATGGATGCGGCGACAAGGGTACTCGTCCGGCAAAGGGCGGGCGATTGTTGTGAATACTGCGGGCTTCCGCAGGGCGCGGAGACGTTCTTCAAATTTCACATCGAGCACATCGTGGCGCGTCAGCATGGCGGCAGTGATGATGCGGAAAATCTGGCGCTCGCCTGTCACCACTGCAATTTGCACAAAGGCACCAACCTCACGACCGTGGATGCGCAGACCGGTGCGCTCGTCGAGCTGTTCCATCCGCGCACGATGAGATGGACAGAGCACTTCGAACACCGGGACGCGTGGATCGAAGGACGGACGCCAGTCGGCCGCGGAACAGCCGCGTTGCTTCGGATGAATGCTCCCGACAGGCGGCGTTTGCGAGGCTGAACCGCTTCAGTCAGTCCTCCGCTGTCGCCAGTTTCGCGAGCACGCTGAGGTCGTCGAGGGTCGTGGTGTCGCCGGTGACGAGTTCGCCGGCGGCGACCTGCTTGAGCAGGCGGCGCATGATTTTTCCGGAACGCGTCTTCGGCAGTGCGTCGGTGAATCGAATTTCGTCGGGCGTGGCCACGGGGCCGATGACGGTGCGGACGTGCTTCTTCAGCTCGGCGGCGAGATCCTTGCTCGTGGTGATGCCGCTCTTCACGGTGACGAAGCACACGACGGCCTGACCTTTCAGCTCATCGGGCTTACCGACGACCGCAGCCTCGGCGACCGACGGATGCGAGACGAGCGCGCTCTCGACTTCGGAGGTGCCGAGGCGGTGGCCTGCGACGTTCAGCACGTCGTCAATGCGGCCGACGATCCAGAAGTAGCCATCCTTGTCGCGCCGCGCACCGTCGCCTGCGAAATACATGCCTTTGAACTCGCTCCAATACGTCTGCTTGTAACGCGCCTTGTCGCCCCAGATGCCGCGCAACATGCCGGGCCACGGCTTGCGGATGACGAGCTTGCCGCCCTGATTCGCCCCGAGTTCCTTGCCTTTGTCGTCCACGATTGCGGCATCCACGCCGAAGAATGGCAGCGTCGCCGTGCCGGGCTTCGTGGGTGTCGCGCCGGGGATGGGCGTGATCATCATGCCGCCGGTTTCGGTCTGCCACCAAGTGTCCACGATGGGGCAGCGACCGCCGCCGATGGTGCGGTGATACCACATCCACGCCTCGGGATTGATGACCTCGCCGACCGTGCCGAGCAGGCGCAGCGAACTCAGATCATGCTTCGTCACCCACTCGTCGCCCCATTTCATGAATGCGCGAATCGCCGTGGGTGCCGTGTAGAAAACGGTGACGCCGTAGTCCTCGATGATGCGCCAGAAGCGGTCGTTCTCCGGCCAGTTCGGCGCGCCTTCGTACATGAGCGTCGTCGCGCCCATCGCGAGCGGGCCATAGACCATGTAGCTGTGGCCGGTCACCCAGCCGACATCGGCGGTGCACCAGTACACGTCCTCGTCGCGCAGATCGAAGACGTACTTGCACGTCATGTGCGCGTGCAGCAGGTAGCCGCCGGTCGTGTGCAGGATGCCCTTCGGCTTTCCCGTCGAGCCGCTCGTGTAGAGGATGAAAAGCGGCGTCTCGGAATCCAGCGCGACCGCGGGGCATTTCGCGTCCACGTATTCGAGTTCGCGGTGCCACCACACGTCGCGGCCTTCCTCGATGTGGATTTCCGCAGCCGTGCGGCGGAACACGATCACGCGCTTCACGGCCGTCTCGCCGCTCTTGAGCGCGTCGTCCACGTTCTTCTTCAA
>Ga0209086_10003383_pt1 | contig 12177 bp, 10 predicted proteins | sample M_130207_XF_Meta_FD_187312 | JGI IMG/M metagenome (GOLD analysis project Ga0209086, IMG submission 187312) | Freshwater microbial communities from Lake Montjoie, Canada to study carbon cycling - M_130207_XF_MetaG (SPAdes) (version 2) | ecosystem: Environmental > Aquatic > Freshwater > Lake...
TAACCAGTTGCGTGCTCAAAGCACACGTTTGGATACTTGGCTGCTGTTTCAATCATTGGGTCCATGTAACCGAATGAGGTTCCGAAAATCAGGTTGTAACCCTCGCTCGCGAGTTGATCGAACGTTGCTGCGGATTCTGCACCTTCTGGAATGTTCTCCAAACGGGTAACAGTGATGCCGAGCTCTGCTTCGAGTTCTGCGATTCCCTGATCATGCTGATAGGTGTATCCAGCATCTCCAGGAACGCCGATGTAGACAACGGCAACTTTCAAGTTGCTGTAGTCGCCACCAGCGGCTGCTGTGGTGTCTGTGGATGAACTGCTTCCGCCGCATGCTGCAAGTCCTACGACCGCAGCTGCTGCAAGGGCAATCCCCTTGAGGTGTTTCATTTTCATCTAATTGCTCTCCCCCTATGCGAAACGCATAGCCATTGTTGGTTCTCCGCGCCGGCTGGCACGCCCCGAGAGTAACACGGTCTGGATAGCCCAAAATCCACTGAATGACTACGTTTTACAAAAAATTAGGAAGGTCCGTCAACTAACCTGAAGCCGTATGAAAACCTCGCTCGATGGTCTGATTGACGAGTCCGTCACCATCATTCGCGAAGTGGCTGCAGAGTTCGAGCGCCCCGTACTGCTGTTCTCAGGTGGAAAAGATTCAGTCGTCATGCTGCACCTAGCCATGCGTGCCTTTGCACCTGCTCGAATCCCATTCCCTGTGATGCACATCGACACCGGACACAACTTCCCCGAGGTCATTGAATTCCGCGATCGATGCGTTGCCGAAACTGGCGTGCAGCTGATTGTCGGTTCAGTGCAGGCTTCAATTGACTCCGGCAAGGTTGCCGACGTGTCAGGACCACGTGCCAGTCGCAACCCGCTGCAAACCGTCACCCTGCTTGACTCCATTGCCGAACACCGTTTCGACGCCGTATTCGGTGGAGCACGGCGCGACGAAGAACGCGCTCGCGCGAAAGAACGTGTTTTCTCCCACCGCGATTCCTTCGGCCAGTGGGACCCTAAGAATCAGCGTCCAGAGCTGTGGGGAATTTACAACGGTCGTCATCGCCAAGGCGAACACTTCCGCATCTTCCCTCTCTCCAACTGGACCGAACTCGATATCTGGAGTTTCATCGGCGAATACAACATCGATTTGCCAAGTATTTATTACGCACATACTCGCCCAATTTTTATGCGCGACAACATGCTGATGGCAGTCACCGACTTTTTGCCTCCTGACGAAGGCGCAACTGTTGAGCAGATGCAAGTACGTTTCCGAACTGTTGGCGATGCAACATGTACCGCAGCCGTTGCATCGAGTGCGTCCACAGTTGACGACATCATTGCTGAAACAGCAGTCGCCCGAGTAACAGAGCGTGGCGCGACACGCGCCGATGACCGCATGTCTGAAGCCGGCATGGAAGACCGCAAGCGAACGGGCTACTTCTAATGGAACGCCTGCGCTTTGCAACGGTTGGTTCTGTCGATGACGGCAAGTCAACACTCATTGGTCGCCTGTTGTATGACTCGAAGAGCATTTTCGAAGACCAGCTCGAGCACATTGAAGCGGTCAGTAAGCGCCGCGGCGACGACTATGTAGATCTTTCCTTGCTCACCGACGGATTACGCGCAGAACGCGAGCAAGGCATCACCATCGACGTTGCGTACCGCTACTTTGCGACGCCGAAGCGTTCATTCATCATCGCTGACTGCCCAGGCCACATTCAATACACGCGCAATATGATTACTGGCGCTTCAAATGTGGATCTCGCCATTGTGCTGATCGATGCACGCACTGGAGTAATTGAACAAACACGCCGACACAGCCTGCTCGTTTCGTTACTTGGTGTTCCCCACCTGGTTATTTGCGTGAACAAAATGGACCTCGTTGGTTATGACCAAGAAGTGTTTGATCGCATTCGTGGTGAATTTGAAGAATTTGCATCACGTCTCGATCTGCAAGACGTCACCTTCCTGCCAATCAGTGCGCTCGCTGGCGACAACTGCGTAACCAGATCTACCAACATGGACTGGTACGAAGGCCCAACGCTTTTACACCACTTAGAAAACGTGTACACCGCGAGTGACGACAACCGAATTGATACCCGCTTCCCTGTGCAATTTGTTATCCGCCCGCAACGCGCAGACTTCCCTGATTACCGTGGCTATGCAGGTCGTGTTGCTGGCGGCGTACTTCGTGTTGGCGACGAAATCATGGTGCTCCCTTCGGGGCTTACTAGCACCATTACTGGAATTGATTCACCTACAGGCCCACTGCAAGAGGCAACTCCAGGTCAAGCAGTCACCGTGTTGCTCGCTGACGATCTTTCCATTACCCGCGGCGACATGATTTGCCGCCCAAACAATAGGCCTCGAGTATCGCAAGAACTTGAAGCCATGTTGTGTTGGATGGACGATGCAGCACCAATGCAGCCAGGCAAGATTTACACCATCAAGCACACGTCAAAAGTTGCGCGCACAAAAATCACCGAAGTGTTGTATCGCTTGAACATCTCCACTCTCAGTCGCGAAACGGGCGTAAATCAACTAGCCATGAACGAAATTGGCAGAGTCACTCTGCACACCACTGCTCCGCTGATGTTTGATGACTACCACCAGAACCGCACCACGGGCTGTTTCATCATCGTTGACGAAGCAACAGGTCAGACCGCAGGTGCAGGAATGCTGTTGTCGCCGCGCACATGACAAACTCGGCAAACCAACCCGTGTGGCATGAGCCCAAGATCAGTCGTGAACAGCTTTGGAGTGCCCACAAATTTCACGGTATGACTATTTGGCTCACAGGTTTATCGGGGTCTGGAAAGTCGACCATTGCTCACGAACTGGCGCGCAAATTAACTGAATTGGGCAAATTCGCCTACGTATTGGATGCCGACAATGTGCGGCATGGTCTCAATAGCGACCTTGGGTTCACCGACGACGATCGAGCAGAAAACGTTCGCCGCATGGCAGAGGTCGCCAAGCTATTTGCTTTATCAGGTGCGATCACCCTGGTACCCATCATCAGCCCATTTGCTTCTGGGCGCCAATTCGCTCGTCTGATACACACATCGGACAATCTGGAATTTGTTGAGGTGCATGTTGCTACTTCGCTAGCCGAATGCGAAAAGCGCGACACCAAAGGCTTATACGCACAGGTAAAGGCAGGTGCAAGCATTGGGCTTTCCGGCGTAAACGCTCCATATGAAGCCCCTACTGCACCCGAATTCTCACTATGCGCCAATGGTGAATCGTTGGATCAGTGCGTAGAGACATTGTTGCGTGACGTGTTGCTGCGTTGCGACCTGAAAAGATAGTCAACGTGCAATACGACCCGCACCCTCAACTGCCTTTGATGATCGGGTACGCGCTGATTGCTCCGCGAATCAAAGTGATGTACGTGCCAACGACAAAGGTTGCCTGCAGCACATTGAAATTGTTGGTCGCCCAGATTGAGGGCACATACAACGAACAAGCAGCTCGCGAAATTATTACGCCGAATATCTCTCAAGAACAGACCATCCACAACTATCGAGTGCACGGCCTTCGTCGAATGTTTGATCTGTCGCCTAAAGAACAATGGGAAGTCATTCAGTCCCCAGAATGGCTCCGCGTAGCCGCCCTTCGCGACCCGTTGAAGCGCGCGTATTCGTCTTGGGAGAATCGTGCATTCTTGCGGGCACCTGGAACTCCAAAATCGATCATCGAAGCATGCTCAGACGTACTGGTTGATGGTCGCGTGGATGTAGCGGCAACATTTAAAAAGTTTGCTCGAGCAATTCATGCAAATCGCGATGCATTTTCAATCGATGATCACTTTCGTCCACAGTTCAACACGCTGTATTCGAACCAATTGGAATATCAAGAATTCATTCGCATTGACCAGCATGGAGAAATGCAACGCCTTGCCGATGTGTTGAATGCGCGTGGTGGAACCAATATTGCACTACAACGCTTAAACAGCGGACTAGGTATCAAGATTGATCAGGTATTTGATCGCGAGACAGCCGACCTGCTCGAACAGACTTACCACGAAGATTATGAGTGGTTCCATTTTGAGCGCCACAACTACGCTGCATCTACTGCATCCTTTGTGCTCGACCCGCTTCAACAAGCGTTCCTCACAAACTTGCGTCAAACGACCGAACGTTTGCAAACGCTCTCCAACGCGGCATTCACGCGCGTCGGTTTCCGATACGGAATGCGACAAGTGTTGCGCTCACTTCAGTTGAGACTCACTCGACCAAGTCGCCGACATGACCCCAAGTTGTTGCAGTGGTAGTCGCCCGAATAGGTGTGGTCACCGTCTCCGATCGTGCGTCTCAAGGCGTGTACGAAGACTTAGGTGGTCCAGCCATTCGCGAATACCTCGACAAGCACATCACCAGTGAATGGACTGATGTTTCGCGCATCGTCCCCGATGAAACCGACGTGGTTGCAGCAACATTGATCGAGCTTGCCGACACCGAAGGATGTTCGTTGATCGTGACAACAGGTGGCACTGGCCCAGCCCTTCGCGACATCACGCCAGAAGCCACTGATGCGGTGTGCGAAAAGATGATGCCGGGGTTCGGCGAACTCATGCGCCAAGTAAGCCTGCAGTATGTACCAACAGCAATCTTGTCTCGTCAAACTGCAGGCATTCGAGGCACATGTCTCATCGTCAATTTGCCCGGCAAGCCAACGTCAATTGCGCAATGTCTCGATGCAGTTATGCCTGCAATTCCCTATTGCATTGACATCATCGGCGGCGCCCATATTGACGTGGGCAATGGTGTTGAAGCGTTTCGACCTAAAGCCAAGTAACGCTTACTTGCTTGCGTCGTATGCCTGACCAGCAGCCTTTGGTGCGCGACTGCGACCAACGAAACCGGCCACAACGATGAGCGTCACAATGTATGGCGCCATGAGCAAGAACTCTGATGGAATTCCCGTATCAAGGTTTGACATCTTCAACTGAATGGCTTCGGATAGCCCGAAAACAAGCGCAGCAGTAAGCGCACCTACTGGATGCCAACGACCAAAGATGACTGCAGCAAGAGCGATGAAACCGCGACCGTTGGTGATGTTCTGATCGAACCGACCAACCGTTCCAAGCGGCCACCACGCGCCACCCAAGCCAGCAACAGCGCCCGCAATCCACACGTTGCGATAGCGCAACTTAATGACGTCGACACCAAGTGTTCCTGCTGCTTGCGGGTACTCACCAATTGCGCGGGTGCGAAGACCCCACCGCGTTCGGTACAAGAACCACGTTGACACCACCACTGCAATAATCGAAACGTAGACAAACAGGGTTTGGGTAAACAACACCACACCAATTACAGGAATCTTGCTGAGCAATGGAACTGCATATGGTGTAAATGGCCTAACGATGTTGTACTCCGGGTGAGGCGTCAGCACGCGCTGCGCCAAGAAACTCGTTAGCCCAAGCGAAAAGAAGTTGATCGCGAAACCCACGATCACTTGATCCACGCGGAAACGAATTGCGAACACGGCCAAAATCGCCGACAGTCCAACGCCCATCGCAATAGCACCAAGTAAACCAGCCCAGGGCCCGTACAACGAACCGACTACCGCTCCAGCAAAGGCTCCACCGAGCAATTGGCCTTCGATTGCAATGTTGATAATGCCACTTCGTTCGCACAAAATTCCTGCAATCGCGCCAAGCGTGATGGGAACGCTTCTCGTCACCGTGTCTTGCAACATGCCAGTGAGACTGAACGAACCACCCGATGCCGCCCAGGTGAGGAACGCAATAACGAAGGTTCCGGTTGCAATCGCCAATACGACATTCGTCCATTTGCCGAAACCTCGAAACAATTGAATAGCGCCAAGTGCAACCAACGCAACGGCAAGCGCACGCGCAAATGGTTGCGCCGGAAGAAACACCGTGTAGGTATCAACAAGTTTGAAACCCGCGTTACCTGGACGACCAGCCAACAAAAACGCAGAAACTAAACCGAGGAAAACCAGAGAGAAACCAACGTTGCGAGCTCTCTTTCGCTGCTCAAGCGAAAGCAGAGGTGTTGCTGAATCGACTGCGATACTCATGATCCCCACCCTCTAAATGTTTGACCAGCAGAAATTGTTGCCGACTTCGTTCGCCAAATGCTCTTCACCAAGAGCGGTGCAGCAATGAACATGACGATCAATGCGCGCAGCACAACAATGAGGTCGATAGGCACATCACTATTTGCCTGCATCTGTCGCCCACCAGCTTGCAGAGCGCCGAACAGAATTGCCGCGAACAAGGTGCCCAACGGGCTCGATTGACCGAGCAATGCAATGGCAATGGCGTCGAACCCAATGTTGCCAGCAAAGTTTGCTGATGCGTAACCATAGGTACCGAGCACCTCTGCAGCGCCGGCCATTCCCGCAACTGCACCAGCGAACACCATGGCCAACACGGTGAGTCGTTTCACATGCATACCTGCGTACGTTGCAGCATCGGCATTCAAACCGTATGCGCGGAATTCGAAACCAGTAGTGCTCTTCTTCAAGAACCACCAATACGCGGCAACTGCACCAAGTGCCACAAAGAACCCTGCGTGTGCAACGAGGTCTGAACGTCCATCTAGGAATCCAAACAAGCGAGGCAATCTTCCCTGCGCGGTGACCAGTTTCGAAATTGGGTCCGTGCGGTCTTCGCGCTGGAACAAATCAGTTTTCAGCATCCACAAAATGAAGAATGCCATCATGTTGTTCAACATGATGGTGGTAATAACTTCGTGAGCTCCTGTGCGGGCCTTCAAAATTCCCGGAATTGCACCAAACGCTGCGCCACCAATTGCCCCTGCAAGAACAGCAAGTGGCACCTGAATGATTCCTGGGCCATTCATGGCGAATCCCACCCACAGGGAAGCCATTCCCCCCGCGAGCATTTGCCCTGTTGCACCGATATTGAATAACCCAGCTTTGAAGGCAATTGCAACAGAGACACCACACAAAATAAGTGGCGTTGAGCTGTTGATGGTATTTGAGATGGCTCGAAGCGAACCAAAGGACCCAACGACAAGAGCCCAATACGCACTTCCCACAGTTGAGAACGCGCCAACGATGTCGCCATTTTTCAACTTGTCAACATCGGAAACAATGATGATAAAAGCGCCAACAATGAGCGCCGAAAGTACTGCAAGCAGCGTCAGCTTCATTGAGCTGATGCGATTCAGACGTTCACCTACTTTGTTGAATAACTTCTTCATGCATTCACCGCACTGTCTGGTCGTGAACCGGCCATATACAGACCGACTTCCATTGGTGTCGACTTTTTAGGGTCGAGTTCGGCAACCACTCGTCCGCGATACATCACCAACAATCTGTCGGAAAGCGCCATTACTTCTTCGAGTTCTGTGCTCACGATGAGTACCGCAGTGCCAGCATCGCGCTCTTTCACAATTCGAGAATGAATGTATTCAATGCTGCCCACGTCCACTCCGCGAGTCGGTTGTGCCGCAATAGTTAGGCGCAAGTCGCGACTGAGTTCTCTGGCCACAATGACTTTCTGCTGGTTACCACCAGAAAGCGTTCCCACACCCGTCTCTTTGCTCGGTGTGCGAATGTCGTATTCACTAATCAGCGTGTCTGCAATTGCGTTTGCGGCGTCCCAATCAACAACCACTCCATGGGAAAACTGATCGTCGTGGTAACGCGTGAGCACCAAATTTTCAGCAACACTTAATCCACCAACCAAACCCTGACGTTGACGGTCTTCGGGGATGTGGGCCATTCCCAATTGGTGACGTTCGCGCGGATTGGAGTGAGTGAGATCTTTGCCGTCCAGCGTGATGGTGCCACCGGTGGCTTTACGTAACCCAGTAAGTGCCTCAACCAATTCAGTCTGACCATTTCCCTGAACTCCAGCTACACCAACAATCTCGCCTGCCCGAACTTCGAATGAAACATTCTCGACGTGCTTCCTGCCATCGGCATCTAGCACCGTGAGGTCGGTTACTTTTAGCACCACGTCTCCAGCAGATGCTGAGTTCTTGTTCACAATTAGTTGCACCGGACGACCCACCATCATTTCGGCTATCTGTGATTCAGTCGCAGTTTTCGGATCGACTTCACCTACTACTTTGCCTCGTCGCAATACTGCAATTCGATCAGCAATATTCAAGGCTTCCTTAAGCTTGTGTGTGATGAACACAACACCGCGTCCAGCCGAAACCAGCGTCTTTACGATTTCAAAGAATTCGATGATTTCACTTGGTGTAAGCACCGCAGTCGGCTCGTCAAACACCACAACTTTTGCGTCGCGCAGCAATACCTTCACAATTTCAACTCGCTGTTGCACTCCAACCGGCAAATCTTCAATTACTGCATCTGGGTCAAGATCAAGACTGTATTTATCCGAAATTTCTCGCACCATGCGGCGTGCTTCATCGATATGCAGTTTCCCCAAAGCACCAGTTGGCTCTACGCCTAACACCACATTTTCTGCAACGGTAAATACCGGCACCAACATGAAGTGCTGGTGAACCATTCCGATTCCAGCAGCAATTGCATCTGCGGGCGAAGTAAATACCTTCGGTGATCCGTCGAGCAGGATGTCACCTTCATCGGGCTTATACATTCCGTACAGCACGCTCATCAGAGTTGACTTACCCGCACCATTTTCGCCAATGAGCGAAAGAACTTCACCTGTATTGAGTGTGAGATTGACGTTGTCGTTGGCAACTACTCCGGGAAAGCGTTTCGTGATGCCGCGTAACTCAAGTTTCATGAGTGAACACTCCCCATGCATCACACACTAACCAAACACTGCACTCTGGCATAAATGGAAATGGGGGCCGCTTTCGCGACCCCCACTCCTACTACTGAATCGCTCGTGAGAGCGACGAATTACTTGGTGACGATTGAACCGTCAATGATGCCAGCAGTTACTGCATCAAGCTCTGCCTGAAGTTCAGGAGTGATGGTCGAGGTGATTGAAACACCAACACCACCGTTAGCAAGGGTTCCGAGGTAATCGGTTCCGCCGCCTGTTGCTGCAAGAGCGTCCTTCACAGCCTGAAGTACTGCAGCGTCAATCTTCTTCAAAACTGATGCTACGTATACTTCTGCCTGAGTTGGGTTCGAAACTGCCATGTCAACGTCAACACCGATGATCTTGACCTTGCCAGCTGAGTCCATCGCGAACTGCGATGCACCAAGGCCTACTGGGCCTGCTACTGGGAAGATGATGTCGGCGCCTTCGTCTGACATGCTCTTCGCAATGCTGGTTCCCTTGGTCTGGTCATTGAAGTCACCAGAGAAAGTTCCGTCTTGCTTAGCAATGTCCCAACCGAGAACCTTCACTGAAGTTCCCTTTTGTGCGTTGTAGTACTCAACACCCTTAGCGAAACCTTGCATGAAGATTGCTACTGGTGGAATGTTGATACCACCGAACGTACCGACGATGCCGGTCGTGGTGGTTGCTGCTGCCATGTAACCAGCCAAGAATGATGGCTGATCAGTTGCGAAGGTAAGACCCTGAACGTTTGCAGCCGAAGTGTTGGAGTCAACAATTGCGAACTGAACGGTTGGGTTTGCTTCTGCAGCTGCCTTAGTTGCGTCTGCGAGCAAGAAGCCAACAGTAACGATGACGTTGCAACCCTTGTCAACGAATGACTGAAGGTTTGGTGCGTAGTCAGCATCTGTTGTTGACTCGAGCAGATCGGTGGCTACACCGAGTTCTGCTTCTGCCTGCAATAGACCTTCGTGTGCAATCTGGTTGAAGCCCTTGTCATCAACGCCACCGGTGTCGGTAACTTCGCATGCCAAGCCTGCTGAACCAGCTGCCACTGTTGTGTCTGATGAGGAGCTGGAACCGCAAGCGGCCAATCCAACTACTGCAACGAGACCAACAGCAAGACCTTTAAGTGTCTGCTTTCTCATTTTTCTTTTTCTCCCTCTTACGTGCCTCTAGAAACACGTATGTTTGTTGGTCATACGATCATAGTTCAACCGTTTTGCGCGGTTTTACCATGTGTCGATCATTGGCCGTTTTTTGGCTGTTTTTCGCGGTGGCATCGGACACGCTTCTAAAAGCCTCAAAATACGTTGCCGAGTGTCGGCGGGGTCAATGACATCGTCAATTTCGGTGTGACTGGCCATGCTGAGGGCACTACCCCTTATATAAGCAGCGGCAATCAGGCGATTTTCCAATTCCTGGCGTATATCTGGGGTTTTTGCTGCATCGAGTTCTTTTTTGAACCCAAGCCGTACGGCACCTTCAAGACCCATGCCACCGAATTCACCAGTTGGCCAGGCAACGATGAGGTCTTTGGCGTGAAAGCTTCCACCAGCCATTGCTTGCGCGCCAAGGCCATAGCCCTTGCGCAACACGACAGTGATCCAAGGAATAGTCGCGCTTGCAGCGGTCACAAACAGTCGCGAGAAGTGCCGCACCTGCGCGGTCTCTTCGGCCTGTGGGCCAACCATGAAGCCCGGTGTATCGCACAGTGAAATCAACGGAATATCGAATGCATCGCAGAGTTGCACGAACCGAGCCATCTTGTCGGCACTCGGTGTGTCAATGGCTCCACCAAGATGTGCGGGATTATTCGCAACGATGCCAACCGGCCTGCCCTCGATACGTGCAAAAGCAGTAACGATGCCGATGCCGAATTCAGATCGAAGTTCAAGAACCGAATCAATATCGGCAAGCGTGTTGATCACTGTCCGCACGTCGTACACACGCGTGCGCTGTTCGGGAATGAGATCGCGCAATGCTTCGTCGCTATGACGGCTGAACCATTTTGTTGCACCTTGAAAGTACGACAAGTATTTCTTGGCAACCGCAACAGCTTCCGCTTCATCGGCAACTCGGATATCTACAACACCGTTTGTGGTTTGAGTTGCAATTGGACCAATGTCAGTTGGCTTCACCACACCAAGTCCGCCACCTTCGATCATTGCCGGGCCCGCCATACCGATATTTGAGTTTTCAGTCGCAATCACCACGTCGCAGCAACCAAGTAGTGCAGCGTTACCTGCAAAGCAATAACCCGATGCGATGCCAACTAGAGGCACAAGTCCGGAGAGCTGCGCAAACGATGCAAACGACATGACGTCGAGACCTGCAACTCCTGGAGCATCAGTATCACCTGGTCGACCGCCACCGCCTTCGGCGAACAACACCACTGGAGTCATGTTTCGTTTCGCAACTTCAAAGATGCGATCTTTCTTGCGATGATTAATGAACCCCTGCGTACCCGCAAGCACTGTGTAGTCGTAAGCAACTACTGCGCAGTTCGTGTTCTCCGCACCAAACATTTCGGAGTTGATTTTTGCAAGTCCGGTAATTAACCCATCTGCGGGAGTATTGGCAATAAGGTCCTCTTCACTCCTGCGACTACGTTGAGCAGCAACGCCGAAACTTCCGTACTCAACAAACGTTCCTTCGTCTATAAGGTCGGCAACATTTTCGCGCGCAGTGCGTTGACCTCGTGCATGACGTTTTGCTACAGCTTCGCTACGCGATGAATCCAGCAGTAGCTCTTGACGCATTCGCAATTGCTCCAAGTCGGCGCGCTGCCCTGAAGTAGGAACCGAAGCGACATCTGTATTTTGCGAAATGCTTTCTGCGACGTACTCAACAAGAACTTCGCCTTCGTTCACTGTTTTTCCAACAGTCGCAAACAGCGCTGAAATTCGACACGCAATTTCGGCCACTACAGGGTGCTCCATCTTCATGGATTCAATAATCACCAGTTCTGTGCCAGCTGAAACCACATCACCAACTGCGACCTTTACGGCGACCACTGTTCCAACAAGCGGCGAGCGCAACGACAAAGTGGTCATGCGCAAACTGTAGACAACGAGGGCTTACGCCTTTGCACGGGTGCGGCGTAGCAACGGGTCTGCAATACGCAAAGCATTATCGGCAAATCGCATCACCCGGCCAGCCGCACCTGGCGTTGAGGAATCGATGAGATTACCCATCACGGCAAGCGTGATGTCGGCTGCTGTTTGCGAACCAACAGCAACGCGCAAGCCTGGCTTCAATAGCCATGGGTGACCAATGATGAAACTAAATCGGCGACCCGTGCGCAAGAATGCATCGAACCGCTCTCCTACTTGCAAGTCGTAGTCGCTAGGAGCGGTTTCTGGGTTCGCCAGAAAACACGAGATGGCGAGCATGCCCGATTCGAGTGCGTAGTCAATTCCTTCCCCGTTCATCGGGTTCACAAAA
>Ga0209086_10003388_pt1 | contig 12169 bp, 5 predicted proteins | sample M_130207_XF_Meta_FD_187312 | JGI IMG/M metagenome (GOLD analysis project Ga0209086, IMG submission 187312) | Freshwater microbial communities from Lake Montjoie, Canada to study carbon cycling - M_130207_XF_MetaG (SPAdes) (version 2) | ecosystem: Environmental > Aquatic > Freshwater > Lake...
TCCAACGCAACGAAGTGGTGGGACCAAAGACAACATCATCTGATTCCACAAATGGAACACGAACGCCTTTGCCGTACACCTCACTACTTGAAGCCACCAATAATGTGGCTCCATCACGCAGTGCCCAGCGAAGAACGGCGCTAGTTTCAAGCACGTTGGTTTCAATAGATTGACCGGCTCGCTCAACAATTAAACGCACTCCCACGGCGGCGGCAAGATGGTAGATCTCATCACAACGTGGAATAGTGTTTTGTGTCAACGCATGAGAAACCGTCGCATGAATAAATTGCAGGCGCTCGCCAGCCATGCTCTTGGCGTGTTCAAGATTGGCTTCATCTCCCGTCGAAAGATCATCCACCACGGTGACACGCGCGCCATGCGCCAACAGTTGCTCCACCAAATGACTTCCAATAAATCCAGCGCCACCCGTAACCAGAATGTGATGCGGGGTTGCGTTCATGAATTACACCTTAGGTGGTCGACGGTTTTGTATTGTCCTTGGCTGGCAACTGAAAGGCCGCGGTTTGCGTGGCATATTCCGCAATGGCTTCGGCATTCTTTTTAAAGTATCCACCCGCTGTGTTCTTAGGTCTATTTAATATTATTCCTAAGAATTGGCTTTTACTATCCATAAGTTGATAGGCCAATTTCGCGACAAGTCCTTTTTGATCTTGCCAAGCACGGACCACCATAATGGAGGCGTCGGCTTTATTTGCCATCGCAAGCCCCTCACCCGCGACCACGCTTGGTGGCGCATCAAGATAGACGCGGTCATAATTTTGATGACACCAATCAAGAAAAGCGTCCATTTTTTCCGTGTTGAGCAGTTGAAACGTCCTGTTGGATGGAGCTCCTGCGCCAATAAAATGCAACCCGTTTCCTTGATCAATTAAAATATCAGCAGGATTTGTGCCATTTAAAATATCACCAAGCCCCGGCAATGTTGGATCAAGCCCAAGACCTTTTGCCAATCCAGGCCGACGCAGATTGGCGCCAACAATCAAGGTCCTTCGACCGAGCGAGGCGTCGCACGCGCCAAGATTTAACACCATGGTCGTTGTGCCCGAATTCGGCATGGGACTCATCACTAAAATAATTTTTGCGTTTGATAAAGCCAACCCCTTTGAGATCAACGCATTAGTTTGCCGGAAGTTTTCCGCGGTCATGGATTGCGGACTTTCCAAGACAATCAATTCGGCGCGCTTTGGATTTGTTGGATCATCGGAAATATCTGGAATAACCCCTAAAATTTTGCCCGGCAGGGACATTAAATCGGTGGGATACTTCACGCGCTGATCCAAAATTTCACGAATAAACAAAATTAAAATATACAAGCCGCACAAGAACACCGATGTTCCAGGAATCATAAACTTCAACTGCGGAAAAGTAATTTCACGCGGCTTGATCGCTTGTTGAACAATTTCAATACGCTGGGATTCTTGCCGCAAACGAGCCAAACTTACATCATTGATTGTTTGAGCCACGGACTTTCTCTGCTCTTCGGCCTGGCTTAATTGCTCTCGAAGCGTGCCAAGTTCCGCCATTGCCATGGTAAAATCCTCGCTTAACTTGGAGTTCGCCTTGAAATCCTCCTGTTGCTTAGCTAACAAAGTATCAAGAGAGTTCTTCCTGTTAATAGCGTTTCTCCAATCAGAAAGCCGATTGCGCTCAAGTATTTTTTCACGCGTGGTTTGAATTTGCAACTCAATCGAGTCCCAGGCAGCTTTAAATTGCAGAACTTCGGGGTGAACCACAATTTTATCGCCGATCATTTTTTTACTCGGACCATATTGCTTCAGTGCCGAATCGTATCGGCGTTTTAAATCCTCCCCATCACGATTCAAATTTTGCATAACTGGATCGGCATCCACCTCCCGATTATCTTCTTCAGAAACCCCCTCGCTACCATCTTTTTTGGCTTCCGCCTGTGCCAAACGAGATTTCGCAACTGAAAGATCGCTGGTCGTAAGCGCAATGCCATCCCGTAATTTTTCCAATGCCCTTGAATTCTCACTTGAAGATTCATTCAGGCTGGTCATATTGTTGGTTCTTACAAAGTCTTGAATCTCTTTCTTTTTAGATTGAATTTGCTGGTCTAAAACTTTCTCGTTCTTATCGTAAACATCTATGATGGTTGCAAATCGCGAGTCTTCACGCGCTTTCATAGTTTTTTCGTAGGACTTTGCAATGGCGTTCAGCACCACCGGGACATCATCCGGAACGTGAGATTTCCAACTCAGAAAAAAGATTTGTGTTCCGCGCCTATGCCCAGAACGCAAATCATTTTCTAGTTCGGTGGCGGCTTCATCAATGTTGAATATGTTTTTTTCATCACGGAACGCTGGGGACTTGCCCCAGTCGGTGTTCTGCACATCCGTGTTCGCAAGACCCATCTTGATATTTTCCCGGCTCGTCAGGCGCGCAACTTCCGTCTGCGCCATACGAATCACGGCTTCTTCGGTCCCTAAATCCTTGGCATTCAAAGCCTTGGCGTCTTCCAATTGACTACGAATTTCAAGGAAGGTTGTGCCGCTCCAAATGGGATAGGTGTACAAAAATGTATAATGTAAAATCACTCCTAAAATCGCGCCCAAAACTAGCGTAATAACAATGCCCCACAAATTTTGGCGCAGCAGTCGAATCGGATCAAGTGATATTGCGGCCGGCTTAGGCCGGGCCATGGCGGCGCCAGCGGGCTTGGTAATTGGTGTGGCTCCAGGTAATGCTGCTCGACTCATGGTGGTACTTCCTTACATCAATTCAATTTTAATTCCAACACTTGTATTTCGGCAATTTGTTCTGCGGTTGGAGATTTTGTCTTGGCTTTCTCCAAATACTCTTTCGCATCGGCGGGGCGCTTCAACTCTATAAATGCCTGAGCCAAATGAATCATGCTGCCTGGCTTTTGTGTCATGACAATCGCTTTTTGAAGAGGTTCTAATGCCTCAGACGACTTTCCATCTTTGATTAAAGCGAATCCCAAGGTGTCTTGAAAATCATCCACGTTGGGATTCAATTCCACGCACTTGCGCGCCAACTCAACCGCTTTGGCTGTATTCGTGCCCCCGTTGGCTATAAGATACGCGGCATTATTCAAGGCGCTTGGATTGTCGGGTATCAACGCGACAGCCTGCTCAAACAACTGGGTTGATTTGACAAAGTCTTTATCTTTGTAATACAAATTTCCAATTTGCAATAATGCCACGGCTTGAAGTTTGTTTGCTTCTGGACCAGCAAGATTCTTAGCGATGTTACCTGCTCGTTCCAACCATTCAATTGATTGTTTGGTTCCAGCGGCTCCCAAATCCGCATACAGCGCAGACAGACCATTGCAATCCCAATAATCAATATCCGCTTTACCAACAAGTGCTTTCACGAACGCCTCTGATTCGGCAGGCTTTTTATCGAAACATTGACCCAAGCCCGAGTACCACATCCCCCATTCTTCGGGCATCATTGTACCGGCGGCAATGCCGTCACGAATGGCTTTATAACTTGTTCGCATGGAGGACAGACCCGCCTCGCGCTGACCAGTATTGGCCAAGGCCACGGCTAGTAAAATTTGCGCTTTGGATGAAACCGCAACAAGCTTTGAGTTGGTGCGAAGCAACTTTAAAGCCGCTTGCCAATCTTTTGTGTCGCCACGAACCCGCTGATTCACGCAGTCCAACATTTGAGGCACTTCGGGCTGAATTACAAACGCGGCATCGAACGCGTCGGTGGCTTTCTGAAAGTCATTGCGATTTAAATTCAAGGATCCGATTGTGGTCTGCCAAACAGAATCTCGTGGATTCATTCGAGCTCCTTGTTGTGCTAATTCCACGGCTCGTTGAATATTCTTGTCTCTTACGTTTAATTCAATCAAAACCTGTCGGGCTTCAATATTTTGCGGAGAAATGGATAAAAATTTATCGATTAATATAATTGCTTCCTTTACTTTTTCAAGCTCAAGAAGAACCTTCTGCTTGTTTTGGATACCAGGCCAATACCCCAGGGAAATTTCCGTGGCCTTGTTCGCCGCTTGATCCGCGGCAACAATAAACTTGGAATCATGGGTTCGCTGGTACATGCGTCTCTGAAAATCCGAAAGTGAAACCCAGCCCTGCGCCGAATTTGGCATCATTGTGGTGGCGCGTTCTAAAGCCGCTTGCGCCATTGCGAAATCGGCTTCGCTCTTGGCTGTATCGCCTTGCATAATGGCCAATTCTCCACGTCCTTGAAAATTAGTGGCTCTTAAAAGTTCGACAATTACAAGGGTTTCCTTTGGTGTTCCATCAACAGATGCCCGCGTGAGATACTGTTCCGCGGCATCGAAGTCGCGCAAGCGACTGCAAATTTCGGACAATCTCATCCAATCGGATACCATCATGCTCGTTTTGGTTTTTGCCACGGGCTCCAAAGCCTCGCGCGCATTTTTCCATTGACTACGACTAAACCAATAGTCAGAGATGCGAACATCTGCCAACATAGTTTCGGAATTTTGCTGCTTACGCGCCTCATCAAACGCAATCCGCGCCTGCTCTGGTTTGCCCGCCTCATCTAAATACACTCCAAGACCAACCCATAAATCCAAACTCTTATCTGCTGGCAAACGAGCAATATCCCGGCGAATAGCATCTTCGCCTTCCTTGATCGTCCCGTACTTTTTCAGCGCGCGGGCGTTCAAAAGGGAAAGCGTGGTATCGGCGGGCGCGGCTTCTTGAAGAAACTTAATGATTTCAAATCCGGTGTCCAGGTTCGCCTTTGCGGCGGCGGAAAGCGCTTGTTGCATTTTAGGAGATGACGCATTGGCAATATCTTGCTGCGTGAATTTTTGAGCTCCGTTATTATCCAACATTAAATTGGGATCGCTTGGCGTCTCCAACAACATTCGGGCAAGCTCCAATGAATTTTTTGCCAGCGAGGGACGATCCCTATACAAGCGTTTGCGCAAAGCGAAGGCGCCAGATCGATCGCCAATTTGAGATTCAAGATCAAGCCACGACATCATTAATTCTGTGTCTTCGGGGTTGCCGCGCGCTATCTGTTGTAAAATTTGCAAGGCTTTCTGTCTCTCACCACTCCTTTGAAGGAGTTCCGCGAATGTGCGAGCCGTGGTCACATCATTGGGCCTGCGATCATAACTTTCACGAATCAGTTCGATCGCTAATTCAATATTGCCTGTCCGCTCATACAACATTCCAAGTTGGCGCAGCATGATTGGATTCTGATCACCTTTGCTACGGGCGCCTTGCAATACCGCAATGGCTTCCGGCAATTTGTCTTGAAGAATTAAAATACGCGATTGAATCGTTGCGGCCAAACCAAGTTCGCCCGTGCTCGCAATGGCTGCCACATATTTTTCGACACTGACAAAATCCTTGCGCTCCGCAGCATCGGTTGCCGCTATTTCCAACACGGTTATATTTTTGGGATCCGCCGCAATGGCCGCCTCAAGCGCGGGGACGAGCAACTTTTCACAACGCTGCAATTGTTCTTTCATCACATCGTTGATTTGCTCCTTCTGCATTTGCGCCGCAGCTTGCCGCATCTTGAACATGGCGCCGGAAAGTGATTGATACATTTGAATCGTTTGATCTTTTGGATCGGGATACATGGCGCGAGTTGACGCGATGATTCGATCGATTGGATCCGCGTTGTTTGTGATTGCCTTCATTTGCAAGAAATATGAATTCTTTGGATCCAGCGCCAAGCCCTTTTCTATAAATGCCTGCGCCGTGGGAATATCATTTTTGACAATATGAATTTGACACAACGCCTCAAGCAGGCGGATATCCTTGGGGTTTGCAGCCAATTCTTTGGCAAGCAAAGTGATGGCGCCGTCGTAATCGCGCTTCATCATTAAGCGTTCGGCGTTGCCTATCACGAGCGTTGTCGAATTGCCCGCGCGAGTGTTGGCGACTTCTAGATCAGATTTTTTCCCATCTCCAATGAGGGCCAAGGATGCTTTGGCATCCTGATCGTCCGGATTCAATTCAATCATTTTTAGCAAAGTCTTGCGAGCTTCGTCGTAACGACCCATTGAACCGCTCAGTCGCACGCTTAAATTTAATAATGGCGGGTACGTTGGATAACGCTCAAGCCCGCGATTTACAAGCACAAGAGCGGTGCCTGGTTGGTCTCGAATAATATTTGCGAAACCCGCGTAAAAATACATTTCCTGACTTGGATCTGGAATCTTCTTCAACAACGCGTCAAAGCGTGTGGCGGCCTCGTTGGCATTTCCTTGAGCCAGCGCTGTGCGGGCTTCAATATCCTCAACCATAATTGGTTGCGCTTGAGATTTGAAAAACTGAACAACCCTGTCGCGCATTTGAAGGACCAGTTCCAATTTCGCCTTCCGCTCGGCTTCATCCTTGGCCTTGCGCCAATCTTCAAACGCAAGGGTGTACAACAAATCCGCGGCGGCTTCGCGCGCGCCTTGTTGAGAAATTGATTCAATGGATGTTGCAAGATTCGGTTGATCAAAAACTTTGCTAGCCATGTCGCGGCCAATTCCACTGCTTATCCCGCGCGCAATATTCAGATAAATTCGTTGCGTGACAGCGTCGTTGGGAAACGCCTTTAAACGATTTTCCAACAGTTCCATTCCTTTGTTATTTGTTTCAAATGATCGTCCTTGAAAGATGGCGCCAGCGGCAGCTAAAGTCAATTTACGATCCTGGGATAAGCGTTGCGCCTGATTCATAATCGCATTGAATGCCTCGTCTAAATCTGCCTTCTTCACCCCAGGTTCATTACGAAACTTCATGCCTTCGAGTCGTTGTACAAGAAGGATTGGCACCGCAATACTTTGCGGATTAAGTTGCTTGCATTGCACAATGGCCGCATCAAATTGGCGGTAGGTTTCCAGCGCTAGATTTTTTTCATTACCGCGCTCCAGCATGTCCGCTTTCAGCAACAAGTATTCCAAATACGCAATCCAAACCCTGTCATTAGTTGGCAACTGCGCGACTATTTCTGGAAAATCTTTGTCCAAGGCCACGCGCTCTTCTGCCGTCAATGTGGTGTAACGCTCATAGGTGCCTTGCAATTTCCAAAATTTCGCGAGCGCCTGCTGTGGATCAGTGGGCAGCAAGTTTTTTTCCATCTCGGCCGCGTTGTTCGAAAATTCACGCCAGTCAAAGTCATTGCTGAAAAGTTCATTGCGGTCCCGCAAAAATTCCATGGCTTCAACCCACACTTGTGAATCCTGCGCGGCGGCGCGTGTTTTGGACAATTTGACCCGCATCAACCTTGCATAATTGTCGGTGGCGGCGCTTCCTGATTTAGGAATAATTTTTTCAAGCGCGCCCTGCAACCCGTTCAGATACTGCATATTGTTTGGCTTTTTGGAAACTGATCGTCCAAAATAAGTTGCGGCCTTGTCAAAATCGCCCGCCGCCATAAATTCATTTGCCTTTTTGAAATTACGCTCGGGAGCGAGAACAATTTGGTAGTAGTAAAAAAATCCCGCCAGGGCGAGTGTGGCGAGGGCGGCTCCAAAAAAGATCCCGAAGAATTTGAAATTAAATTTACGCTTTGCCATGGTTATGAGCTCGAGACTGCGGACGGTAAGGATTGCGATTCAAGCGCGGGCCAGTCTGGAAGACTGCGCATGAGTTGTGGAAGAAGCGATTGTAAAAGATCGGAAGCAAGCTGGTCAAACATGGTAATCGCAATTTCTGGTTGCTCACGAACCCTATAGGAGAACTGAACCTTGCAGTAATACGCATAGCGATCCGTGAGTTTGAAGGAAAGGTTGCGAACCGCCAACGCCGACGGAGTGATCGTGCCGTTGGCTATGAAAAAATATCCCCCAATAAAAGTAATTCCTTGATTTTTCGGGTCTTGAAAAATACTCACTGTCATTTTCATATCGCCTAGCGGAAGATTGACTGTCGCATCTTTTCGTGTGACCAACTCCTTCACGGTGGCTTGCGGATAACGCAAACCAGTGCCAGGCTGAAGTGGTCCGCTCTTCAGGTTGAATATAGATTGGTCAAGTTTGGGTGCGCGTTCTTGAGTTTCGCCACACATGACCAACCCCGCCGCGCCCCAACAGCGCTCTGGAATATGCGGAACCGTGTCAATCATGCCGGTGTAATAGGCAATGTGCACTTGAAGCATGCCTCTGGTCGGATCATTTTGAAACACATAGGCTCGGTCAAGATAATTTTTCGTGCCGAGTTCCTCAATCACAGCGTCGGAAAGTTGCTGGTCCTTGCCAACTTGTTTCCACCCCCCAAGCATGCTGGGTAATTCATCAATGGGTGTGCGCAATGGCACGGATTCTTTTTGCAAAAACACATTCAGCTGCGACATGGCAAAACGAAACCCAAGGCCCCCAAGCGCAAGGCATGTGCACGCCACCACAAATGCCTGTTTGACCGCGCGTTCAACTTGCATTGGGTTGCGCCTTTGTTTCGTCTACTTCAATTATAAATTGCGAAAGAACCCACCGCGCGCCCAGATAGGAGAAAAAGGCGGGCAACAACCAGATCAAACCAATCATGTGGTGGAATTCTCCGGACATGAAGTTCTGGTCGAACATTCCTAAAATGCCAAGTGACGCGACGCGCAACACGTTCACAAAAATAGAAATTGGAATTCCAAGCGCGACCAACATTATTTGTTGCCATAATTTTGGCAAAGACACATACGCCATGGCCACGCCAAGAGCAAGAAATGCCACCAACATGCGCATGCCACTGCACGCTTCGGCCACATTTAATTGCACTGGTTCGCCATCCCTGAAAATAGTGAGCACGTTTCCCGCGTGATCTGTTTGAATTCCAATGAGATTCAAAAAGACATACGCGCCCTTGGCGGAAATATCCTGCATGCGGTAGGTGACCAGGTTCATAAAGCGCTCGCTAATGGTCTGAGCAAATATCAACATGTAGAAAAGCGGAAACCAAACATATTCCATAGCACGCCAACCCAACAGCAGAACGCCCAATCCAATGAGCGTTATTCCCAGACCGGTGGAGCGAATATTGTGATGGGCCAAACCCGCCGGACCCACATTGCAAACCATGTACCAAGCGACGCCTACGACCATGATGAGCGCGCCCAACCACGCCGGACGCAATGGCTTTGCCAAAATGAAATCACGTTTCAACCACACGAAGTAGCCGCTGATAAAGGGAATAATCAGAGTGTGACCCCAATCCGAGGGCTCATGGGACGCCCATGAAACTTGGCGGCGAAACCACTCCCAGAAAACAGCGACTAAAAGCATCAACAAAATTCCGCACGCAATGACGGCGGTCTTATTGGATATTGTCACGACATTTGTCGTGATTGAATTTCCATTTGTATTTGATGCGATAGTCATTGTTGATCTCAGGCTGTTGAAACGTTGGGAGCCGCATGAAGGTTTGTCTTGAAATTTTAAAAAGTTGACATTGTATACCGTTGGTCTCATTCATCGCCATTTCACACATCAACAAGCGGCTTGCGTCCCAAAATCAAAAAATTAATTGGTTGTAATACCGCTCGGCGGCGCACCAAACACATCGTTACCAAAGTTGCGATCAAGTTGAAAGCCGACTGAATTTGGGAATGATAAATCGCGGCGAAATCGCGCCAACGGCAACGCCCAGAAATTTGTTCCAACAATAAGGTGATCGTCGGGCTTTAGGAAAATGTCGGGTTCGCCACGGTTTCGAATCGCGGCCAAACTAATTCGCACACAGGCTTCTTTGTCGCTTCCAATACGTCGAATCAAATCGCAGCGTTCTGGAATTGCAAGTTCGCTCACGCCACCAGCGGCGGCAACCAATCGACTCAGTGTTAAGCGACCATTGGTTGGCAAATTGTAAACCCCTGGCCGACTAATTTCGCCATCGATATAAACAACGCCAACTTCACCCGAATCGCAATAAATCGCATCACCAGGACGAATGACAATGTTGAGGCTGGATTGACCTCGAACCAACCGGTTGTAATCAATTTCAATGACAATGGTTTTATCTGGCTTGCTCAATTTGCGTTTGTCTTTATGCATCTGAGCATTCGCCACAGAGCCCTTACTCGCGTTGCCGGTATCGGTCGAGTCGGAAGCGTTGGTGCTTGACGATTCGGAATTCGCGTTGTCCGTGGTTGATGCGGATTTAGATGATGTTGACTTTACGGGCATAGAGGATTTACGAACCCATTTTTGCGAGCTACTGTCAAATATAAATTGGTCGCCAGCATTCTCATCCAAGACCCTGGTGGGCGTTGATTCAGTACCTGCTGCGCCAGCAATATCATCACTCGTGGCTGGCTCTAGTTGATCTACGTCCACTGGAGGTGCCTGCCGAGTAGCGGCGCGAAGCATGCCTAGCTGCGTTCGTTTTTTTGTGGGATCAGTGTTTGGATCCGCGACCGGCGGGGCCACAGCTGGTTCTGTTGCAGATGCTGGATCGGGGAGTGGCTCGGGTGTAGGTGCGGCGGTTGGTGTTGGTTCAGGTGTTGGTACGGGAACTGGTGCGGCAACTGGTTCAAGTGTTGGCGCGGGTGTTGGCGCAGGTGTTGGCGCAGGAACTGGTGCAGCAACTGGTTCAAGTGTTGGCGCAGGTGTTGGCGCGGGAACTGGTTCGTTGGAATTTTGTTTCGGCAATGAATTTAAAATAGAATCAACATCAATTTCATTTACTTTTGAAGCAGCGCCAACGGGAGCCTGCACGGGATTGGTGTCTGTTTTCGCTGAAGTTGGTGCGGTGACGGCAGCGCCATTGGGGCTTGGATCCGGTTTCTTTGGTTGGCGGTCGTATGCGGCCTTTTGTTCGTCTTCTAATTCAGTTCGGGTAATTAAAATACGTTGCGTGTTCACACTTGCGCCAAAGGCCGTTGCCAACGCATCCATTAAACGAAAATCCGGCTTGGTTAATGCGTAAATTCCGGGCTTATCAACTGACCCCAAGACACGGTATTGAAATGCTTCCCCTTTTTCCAACGCAATAAATACTTGAGGATTTGTGATGATGCCGTCTAGTTTCCCCTCAATACTCTTTTGCAATTCCTCGGTCGTAAGGCCCGCCGCTCGCACTTTATTAATTACAGGCATTTGGATATCACCGCTTTGATCAACAACACGATCAGAAACTTCGGTTTGCCCTGAAGCCAATAAATTAGGAATTGAAATTCGCAAAACGTCATTCGCGGCAAATCTGTAAGCCGTATCACTTGGCTTCAACATGTCGGGGTTGGGGGAGATGTATTCCGGTTGATCACTGGCTTGTTCTATGACGTCAATACGACCCAAAATTGGCATGGCCGATGGCGTGGTTTCAAAGTAACCAGTGCGACTTGGATCAACAAATCCATCCGTTTCACATCCGGCCAGAATCGGCACAAAAATAATACCCAAGCATGAAATCAGGGACAGAAATTTTGACAATGGGGGAGCCAATTGGGTGGTCTAGGTAAAGTTAATTTCGAGTTGTGTAGTATCGGTCAAAGTGGGTCTATGAAGTTACCCGAACTAGGGCGTATGTAGCAATTTTACTCTTGAGAAGTTCAGGCTTGAAACTTGATAAAATGAGTTTGCGCTTATTTTTATAGAGAAAGTTGAATGCATTTCACGCTGACCCAATAACTTCCTCCAATACCGCCATGCGCGCAGCCACACCATGGGTTACTTGGCGCAAAATACGGGTGCCACCAAATTCGTCAGCCACCGCGTCGTCAATTTCAACCCCGCGGTTGACTGGTCCAGGGTGAAGCACAACCGCCCCCGTTTTTAAGCGCAATGCTCTTTCCATGGTAAGGCCATAAAGCCTTCTATAATCCGACGAAATCCCGTAAGATGCTGCACGTTCGGTTTGAAGTCTAAGCATCATGATGGCGTCAAGATCGCGTAAGTTAGCGTCAAGATCGTGAGAAATGCTTATCAATTCACTAAATTTAGTCATTTCTTGATGAGATTTGTTTACCAAGGTTGGTGGACCGATCAGAACAACGTGGCAACCCAGAATTGTTAGGCCCTGGGTGGCTGAACGGGCAACGCGACTATTGGCGATGTCGCCAACAATGGCGACCCGCTTGCCCTGCAAGGAACCCAATGACTCCTGTAAAGTCAAAATGTCAAGCAAGCCTTGGGTTGGGTGCTCGTGGCGGCCATCGCCAGCATTAATGACTGGAATTGAGACCCTTTTGGCCACCATGGCGGGACCGCCAGAAATGGTGGAGCGAATGACAA
>Ga0209086_10003391_pt1 | contig 12165 bp, 10 predicted proteins | sample M_130207_XF_Meta_FD_187312 | JGI IMG/M metagenome (GOLD analysis project Ga0209086, IMG submission 187312) | Freshwater microbial communities from Lake Montjoie, Canada to study carbon cycling - M_130207_XF_MetaG (SPAdes) (version 2) | ecosystem: Environmental > Aquatic > Freshwater > Lake...
CGGCCTTCTTGAGGTGCCCCTGCTCGGGCTTGTTGATGTGCTTGGGCTTGGAGGCGCCGAACCCGAGCTGCGCGGCCTGGTAGCCGTCGCGCTCGTCGGTCTTCACCTGCACGACCGGGCACGGACCCGCCTCGATGACGGTGAGCGGAATACGCGCGCCGTCCTCGGCGAAGATCTGGGTCATGCCCACTTTGCGTCCGATGATCGCAGCCATGATCAGACCTTGATCTCGATGTCGACGCCGGCAGGAAGGTCGAGACGCATGAGCGAGTCAACCGTCTTGGGCGTGGGCGAAAAAATGTCGATGAGGCGCTTGTGTGTGCGCACCTCGAAGTGCTCCCGCGAGTCCTTGTCCTTGAACGGACCCTTGATGACGCAGTAGCGGTGGCACTCGGTTGGGAGCGGCACGGGGCCGGAGATGGTTGCGCCACTCCGCTGCGCCGTCTCCACGATGGACGCCGCGCTCTTGTCGATCAGCTCGTGGTCATACGCCTTGAGCCTGATGCGGATTTTATTCTGCGTGATCAAAGGTTCGGTCTTCTCTTCGTCTCTCGTACCCGGGGAAAGCGAGGGCCCCGCCCCCCTTGCGGGGTGACGGGGCCCGGGACTGCGTTTCCTGCGTACTACTCGATAATCGCCTCGACAACACCGGCGCCCACGGTACGGCCACCCTCGCGAATTGCGAAGCGGAGGCCGTCCTCCATGGCGATCGGCACGATGAGCTCGACCTCGAGCACGGCGTTGTCACCAGGCATGATCATCTCGGCCCCGTCGAGGAGCTGGATGACGCCGGTCACGTCCGTCGTGCGGAAGTAGAACTGCGGGCGGTAGCCGTTGACGAACGGCGTGTGACGGCCACCCTCGTCCTTCGAGAGCACGTACACCTGCGCCTTGAACTTCGTGTGCGGGGTGATGCTGCCGGGAGCGGCGAGCACCTGACCGCGCTGGATGTCCTCGCGCTTCACACCACGGAGCAGGGCGCCGATGTTGTCGCCAGCCTGACCCTGGTCGAGGAGCTTGCGGAACATCTCGACGCCGGTGACGACGGTCTTCTCGACCTGCGGCTGCATGCCGACGATCTCGATCTCGTCATTCACGTTGACGATGCCGCGCTCAACACGACCGGTGGCGACGGTGCCGCGACCGGTGATGGTGAAGACATCCTCAACGGGCATCAGGAAGGGCTTGTCCACGTCACGCTCGGGAAGCGGCACGTAGTCGTCCACAGCCTGCATGAGCTCCAGAATCTGCTCCTGGGCACCCGCGTCGCCGTTGAGGGCGTTGAGGGCGGACACCTGGATGACAGGAATGTCGTCACCCGGGAAGTCGTAGGCAGACAGGAGCTCACGAACCTCAAGCTCCACGAGCTCGAGGAGCTCGGGGTCGTCCACCATGTCGGCCTTGTTGAGGGCCACCACGATGTACGGCACGCCCACCTGACGGGCGAGCAGGATGTGCTCACGGGTCTGCGGCATCGGGCCATCAGCGGCCGACACCACGAGGATCGCGCCGTCCATCTGCGCGGCACCCGTGATCATGTTCTTGATGTAGTCAGCGTGACCCGGGCAGTCGACGTGGGCGTAGTGACGGCCCTCCGTCTCGTACTCCACGTGCGAAGTCGCGATCGTGATACCGCGCTCGCGCTCCTCCGGGGCGTTGTCGATCTCATCGAAGCTGCGCACCTCGCCACCGAACTTGTCGGCCAGCGTGCGGGTGATGGCAGCAGTGAGGGTCGTCTTGCCGTGGTCGACGTGACCGATGGTGCCCACGTTGACGTGGGGCTTCGAGCGGTCGAACTTCTCCTTCGCCATCCCTTGCTCCTCATGCGCGTCCGAGCGGGCGTGCGACCATGGGGGCCGACACCCGCAAGTGCTTCCGATATGGCCTCTTCATGCGACGCGCGGCCCAGATGGCCGCGCGCAAGAGGCCCTCGCTCTTTCGAGCCGGTGGAATGTAGCACGACATCAGCGGCTCGCAAGCACGACTTCGGCGACCCCCCGAACGCCTACCATCTGGGCATGGCCAGACCCCTCGACTTCCTGCTTGAACTGGGCAAAGAGGCCGTCGGTGAGGTGCGCGGAGACACCGCCACACGCGAGCTCTATGCGGTCGACGCAAGCCTCTACCGACGTGTTCCGGTGGGCGCACTGCGCGCAAAACACACCGACGACCTCAAATCAGCGGTGGCCGTGTGTGCCGCGCACGGCATTGCCCTCACCATGCGCGGGGCCGGAACCAGCCTCGCCGGACAGACCGTGGGACGCGGCCTGGTGGTTGATACCTCTGCCCTCAGTGGCATTGAGATCCGCCCCGAGGAGCGCACCGCCGTGGTGGAGCCGGGTGTGGTGCTCGACGACCTCAACCGTGCGGCGGCAGCCCACGGGCTCATGTTCGGACCGGATGTGGCCACATCAAGCCGGGCCACGCTCGGCGGCATGATCGGCAACAACTCCGCTGGGGCGCGGTCGCTGGTGTACGGGCTCACCGCAGATGCCGTGGAGTCGCTCGATGTGGTGCTGGCTGATGGCACGCACACCACGCTCCGACGCGGCGCGCCTGTGCCGCAGGTGCTTCAGCAGGCGCGCACCGTGGCAACCAGCGATGGCTACCCCGCGCTGCTGCGCCGCGTCTCCGGGTATGCGCTTGACGCCATTGCGGGCGACACCCCCGACTGGCCGCGCCTGTTCTGCGGCAGCGAGGGCACCCTCGGCGTGATGACCAGCGCCACCGTGCGCCTGGTGCAGCCGCCGGCGGAACGCGTGCTGGCTCTGCTGCCCTACCCCTCGGTGGATGCCGCGCTCGAGGCGGTGCCCGCACTGCTCGAGACCGGACCCTCGGCAATTGAACTGATGGACGCCGACCTGCTCGACCCCGCCAACCGTGCCCCGGCCGAACGCGCGCTGCTCGGCATCGTGGGCCGGGCACCGGCAATGCTGGTGGTGGAGCACTCCGGCGAGGCCGGCGAGGCCGTGGCGGCGGCGGCCCGGCACCCCGGCGCGCTGGTCATCGCAGATGCCGCCGGACAGGCGGCCGTGTGGCGCATCCGGCGCACCAGCATCTCGCGCGCACTGCGCGTGGAGGGCGACGGCAAGCCCATTCCCTTCATCGAGGATCCGGCCGTGCCACCCGACCAGCTGGCGTCATTCGCCCGCGAGGTGCGCCGGGTGCTGGCCGATGAGGGCATGGCTGACGCCATCTGGTACGGCCATGCCAGCGTGGGGTGCCTGCACATCCGCCCCATGGTTGACCTGCGGCAGCCGGGCGCCACGCAGCGGGTGCGACGGGTGGCCGAGGCGGTAGCCGACATCGTTGTGGCGCACGATGGGTCGTTGTCGGGCGAGCACGGCGATGGCCGACTGCGCGGGGAGCTGTTGCCGCGCATGTACCGCCCCGAGCTGATTGAGCGCTTTGCGGCGGTGAAGCACCTGCTCGACCCCGCAGGCATTCTCAATCCCGGCATCATCGTCAACCCCGAGCCGCTCGACGATGGTCTGCGCATCACGGCGTCGGGCCCGCGGCGCGAGATGCCGTCGGTCATTCCCTTCACGCGTGCCGGGGGTCTGCAGCGCGCCGTTGAGGCCTGCAATGGCAACGGGCAGTGCCGGCGCAGCGACGAGGTGATGTGCCCGTCGTACCAGGCCCTGCAGGACGAGCGCCACTCAACCCGGGGCCGCGCGGTGCTGCTGCGGGCAGCCGTTGAGGGACGGCTTGAGAACGGCCTTGCCGACGATGGCCTGAAGGAGGCGCTCGACCTGTGCCTGTCGTGCAAGGCCTGCGCCACCGAGTGCCCGGCGTCAGTCGATATGTCGCGGCTCAAGGCAGAGGCCATGGCCACCCGGTACGCCATCACGCGGCCGTCGTTGCAAGTGACCGCGGCTGCCCACGCGCACGACCTGCTGGCGGCGGGCTCGCGCGGGTCGGCGATTGCCCAGCGCGTTGCCCGCATTGCATCGCGACGCATGGGGCGCCCGTTGCCCGTGCCGGTGCGTGAGTGGCGCCCGCCCGGCCCCACCGGGCGTGGCACACCCCTCGATGTGCTGGGCGACACTTTCACGCGGTTTCTGCACCCCGACGTGGGCGACGCGGCGGTACGCGTGCTCGCCGGGGCCGGTGCGCGGGTGGAGGTGCGCATGGTCGGCTGCTGCGGACGCCCCGCGCTGTCGCAGGGGTTCCCCGATCTGGCCGTACGTCAGGCGCGCAAACTGCTGGACGGCCTGGCACCCCACGCAATGGCCGGTCGGCCGCTGGTGGTGCTCGAGCCCTCATGCTGGTCGATGCTCGTGGACGACCTGCCGCAGCTGCTGCCCGGTGACCCCCGGGCGCAGTGGGTGTCGGAGGTGGCCATTTCGTTCGAGCGCGCGGTGGGTGACCTGGGACTTGCGGTGCCCGCCACCGGTGCCACCGTGCACCGCCACTGCCATTCGTGTGCACTGGGGGACGACGCGGCGGTTGCTGCCGCGGGCCCCGACGCCGTGACCACCGACGCCGGGTGCTGCGGCATGGCCGGCGCGTTCGGCTACCTGCACCCCGACGAGTCGCGCCTGATCGGCGAACACCGTCTTGCGCCTGCGGTGCGCGAGGCAACGGGGCCGGTGGTTGCAGCGGGCACATCGTGCCGCGCACAGATCGCCGACCTCACGGGCGTGGAGGCACTGCATCCCGCGGTGCACCTCGACCGGCTGCTGCACGGCTGAAAACGCGGAAGGGCCCCCTCACGGGGGCCCTTCCGGCAGTACCTGCGGCGCGGGTCCGACTACGACGATGCGCCCACCTTGGCCTTGATCTCCTCGGAGATCGAGTTCGGCACCTCGGCGTAGTGGTCGAACTGCATGGTGAACGTTGCGCGGCCCTGTGTGGCCGAGCGCACCGACGTGGCGTACCCGAACATCTCGGACAGCGGCACGTGCGCCTGAATCGTTCCGGTGGTGCCCTTCTCCTCCATACCGGAGATGCGGCCACGGCGACCGTTGAGGTCGCCCACCACGGTGCCCATGAACTCGGTCGGGGTAACCACCTCGACGGCCATGAGCGGCTCCAGCAGGCACGGGCTCGCACGCTTTGCGGCCTCGCGCACGGCCATGGAGCCGGCGATCTTGAAGGCACCCTCGTTGGAGTCGACGTCGTGGTACGAGCCGTCGATCAGCTGCACCCTGACGTCCACCATCGGGAAGCCGGCGACGATGCCGCCCTCCAGGGCCTCCTTGATGCCCTCGTCCACTGCCGGGACGTACTCCTTGGGAATCGAGCCACCCACGGTCTTGTTCTCGAACTCGTAGCCCTTGCCGGGCTCGTTCGGCTCAACCGAGATGTACACGTGCCCGTACTGACCGCGACCACCCGACTGGCGGACGAAGCGGCCCTCGATCTTCTCGACCCTCTTGCGGATGGTCTCGCGGTACGCAACCTGGGGGGCACCCACGTTGGCGTCAACGCTGAACTCGCGCATGAGGCGGTCGACGATGATCTCGAGGTGCAGCTCGCCCATACCGGCGATGACGGTCTGGCCCGTCTCCTCGTCCGTGCGCACACGGAAGGTCGGGTCCTCGTCCTGCAGACGCTGCAGCGCGGTGGAGAGCTTCTCCTGGTCGGCCTTCGTCTTGGGCTCGATGGCCAGACGGATGACCGGCTCGGGGAAGGTCATCTCCTCGAGCACCACCGGGTTGGCCGGGTCGCACAGGGTGTCACCGGTCGTGGTGGTCTTCAGGCCCACGGCGGCGACGATGTCGCCGGCCGATGCGCTCTCGGCCTCCTCGCGGTGGTTGGCGTGCATCATCAGCAGACGGCCGATGCGCTCCTTGCGCTCGCCCTTGGTGGCGTTGATGATGCCGTCGCCGGCGTTGATGCTGCCGGAGTACACGCGCAGGAAGGTGAGACGGCCCACGTACGGGTCGCTCATCACCTTGAAGGCGAGGGCGGCAAACGGGGCGTCCGGGTCGGACGGACGCTCAACGTCGTTGCCGTAGTCGTCCACGCCCTCGGCAGCCGGAACGTCCAGCGGCGACGGCATGAAGTCGACAACGGCGTCGAGCAGCGGCTGCACGCCCTTGTTCTTGAACGACGAACCGCAGAGCACCGGCGTCACCGAAATGGCGAGCACTGCGGTGCGGATGGCCTGCTTGACGCGCTCGGCGGGGATGTCCGCACCCTCGAGGTACATCTCGGCCAGTTCGTCGTCGGTGTCGGCAAGCGCCTCGATGAGCTCCACGCGGGCAAGCTCGGCCTCGTCGGCCATGTCAGCCGGGATGGGGCCCACCTCGACCTCGGTACCGAGGTCGTCCTTGTAGGTGGTGGCGTTCATCTCAACCAGGTCGACGATGCCGGCGAAATCGCCCTCGGCGCCGATAGGCAGCTGAATCGGCACCGCACGGGCGCCGAGGCGGTCGATCATGGTCTGCACGGCGGCGCCGAAGTCGGCACCGATGCGGTCCATCTTGTTCACGTAGGCGATACGCGGCACGTGGTAGCGATCGGCCTGACGCCACACGGTCTCCGACTGCGGCTCCACACCGGCCACGGAGTCGAACACGGCGACGGCGCCGTCGAGCACGCGAAGCGAACGCTCCACCTCGACGGTGAAGTCGACGTGACCCGGCGTGTCGATGATGTTGATGCGGTAGTCGCGCCAGAAGCAGGTGGTGGCAGCGGACGTGATGGTGATACCCCGCTCCTGCTCCTGCTCCATCCAGTCCATCGTGGCCGCGCCCTCGTGCACCTCACCAATACGGTGCGTACGACCCGTGTAGTAGAGGATGCGCTCGGTCGTCGTCGTCTTGCCCGCATCAATGTGGGCCATGATCCCGATGTTGCGGGTGCGCTCGAGCGGGACCTTCTTCACCTCAGTCGACACTTCAGATCACCTTGTCCGTACGTGGGAGGACGCGGGCGATCTGGTCGCCCGCGTCCGGCGGAAATGCATATGCAAGCCGAGTTCGCCCCAAAAACGGGCGGACTTCGGTACTACCAGCGGTAGTGCGCGAAGGCCTTGTTGGCCTGGGCCATGCGGTACAGGTCGTCCTTGCGCTTGAACGCGCCACCCTGTGAACCGAGTGCGTCGAGCAGCTCGTTGGCAAGGCGCTCGCTCATCTGCTTCTCGCGGCGCTCGCGGGAGAACCGGACGATCCAGCGGATGGCCAGCGTGCGGCCGCGGCGGGCCGGCACCTCGATCGGCACCTGGTAGGTGGCACCACCCACGCGACGGCTCTTCACCTCGAGCACCGGCGTGACGTTGCGGATTGCCTCCTCCATCACCTGCACCGGGTCGCGGCCCGTGCGGTCGCGGATGCGCTCGAGGGCGTCGTAGACGGTGCGCTCAGACACCGACTTCTTGCCATCGCGGAGAACCTTGTTGATCATCTGCGTCACGATCACGTTGTCGTAGACGGGGTCCGGGATCAGCGGACGGCGGGAAATTGCTGCGCGTCGAGGCATGGTCCTACTTCGGTGTCTTGGCGCCGTACTTCGAACGCGCCTGCTTGCGGTCAGAGACTCCTGCGGTGTCGAGTGCGGCCCGGATGACCTTGTACCGGACACCCGGCAGGTCCTTCACGCGGCCACCACGCACGAGCACAACGGAGTGCTCCTGGAGGTTGTGCCCCTCGCCCGGGATGTAGCTCGTGACCTCCATCCCGTTGGTGAGCCGCACACGCGCCACCTTGCGGAGCGCCGAGTTCGGCTTCTTCGGGGTGGTGGTGTAGACCCTCGTGCAAACGCCGCGCTTCTGCGGCGCGCCGCGGAGTGCGGGCGTCGACGTCTTGGTCGCCTTGGGCTTACGGCCCTTGCGGACCATCTGGTTGATCGTTGGCACGGGCCTCTTCCGAACAAAATGGGCGTGACTGTCTCAGTCGCCCGGCCGAATGGTGTGCGTTGCGCGATGTCCGGGGACAGTCACCGGACAGCGCCCATCGCACGTTCGGGCGGACGGGTCGGGGACCGTATCACGGCGCCGATTGGCGGCCAACACCCCTTGGAGCTCGAAGGGCGATGGCCGCCAGGGCAAGTGCGGCGAATGCGCCGGCGCCAAGTGCAACCGATGCGGGGGTGACGACATCGCCCATCGCTGGGAAGAACGAGAAAGCCGCTGCTCCCGACGCCATTCCCCACACCACCAGCGCCGCCATGAGCACCGCCAGCAGCAGCGCGGCGCGCTCACCCCTGTCCATCGCACGCTCGGGAAGGCGGGTGCGGCGGCCCTCGCCATACCCCCGCGCAGCCATGGCCTCGGCAACGTCGAGGCCGCGCTCGAGCGCCGATCCCACCAATGGCAGGGCCAGCGGCGCGGCGCGGCGGGCGCGCGCCATGCGTGGGCCGGTGGTGAGCACGATGCCCCGAAGGCGGGCGGTTTCCCCAATGGCGCGCGCGTCGCGCCGGAGCGTGGGCACCAGCCGGGCGGCGAGCGCCGACACCAGCGCCGACCGCGGCGCCACGCGCCCCACACCCGCCAGCATGCGATCCGGATCGGCCCAGGCAAAGAGGGCGGCGGCCAGGGCCACGGTGGCCAGCACACGTGCGGCGGCCGCCGCGCCGGCGCCCAGTTCTTCAGCCGTGATCTCGCCATTCAACGGCGGTGGCACGGGAATGGTGAAGAGCACCAGATCGCCCTGACCGCTCACCAGCGGCGTGAGGATGAGCACTGCAGCTGCAGACACGAGCGCGCCCACCAGCACGAGCCGCCCGGGGTGGCCAGGTGCGGCCATCAACAACACCACGGCGCCCGCCGCAAGGGCCCCCAGCACCAATGGCTGATCGGTGGTGAATGCGAGCACCCCCGCAACCAGTACCAGCAGCACGATCGGGAGTGGGGCGCGGTCGCCGGCCGATGGCCCCATCAGTTGACCGGAGCCGTGGATGCAAGCCTGAGGTCGGCGGCCACGCGCAGCGAGGCGTCGCCGGAGAGATCCATGTTGAGCACGAGGCGGGCCGGCATTCCGAGCAACGGGGCGTACCACTCGGTGTCGTCACGACGGCCGGCGATGGGCCCCGTGACAACACCGTTGGTGCGGATGACGAACACCGGCACATCCTGCCCGGCAACCGGCACCACGGCGCGGCCTGTCACCCGCACGAGTGCATCGACCGTCATGTCGCGCAGTGCGTAGCTCTGGCGCCACTGGGCACCGACCTTCAGCGTGCGGGGATAGATGAGCGGCGGCGGCACGAGGTTCACGTCGTCAGTACGCCCGAGGCCACCCACCGTCACCGTGGTGCTGCGCGCGACCGCGCGGGTGCCGGCGCCTGAGACACCGAAGCGCGTGCCCTCCACGTGCTCCTCGCTCAGCGCGAGCGTGCGCCAGAAGCCCAACCCGGCGGGCCGCACCACAATGCGCGCTTCGGCCGGCAGGTCACGGGTCACATGCACGGGGCCGAGCCCCACGGTCTCCGACCCGTGCGCCGTATAGGTCCACGCGCCGGCTCTGGGTCCTTCGACCGTGCGGCCACCAGGGGTTCCGTATTCCGCCAGCGCCGAACCAGCCGAGATCTGCGTGCTCTCCCCCGCCCGCATCCAGAACCACACGCCCGCACCCACCAGCACCACGATGACGGCTGCGGGGATCCAGACGGCGAAGTGTGTGCGGGCGCGGGACACCGGGCCAATGTAGGGCAGGCGGGCCATCACGGCAGGAGAACAGTGACGTGCCACGACGGCACGGACCGGAAACGCTGATTTCGCGCGCGGGTGCAGCAGCGGCCTAGCGTCAGCCGCCGATGTCCACGAACTCACGACCCATTCCCTGCCCCTGCGCCCAGTGCCACGCGCGGCGCTCCCATGCCCGCGCCCGCCGCGGTCGCGGCGCCTGGCTCGGCCTGCTGGCATTTCTGGTGGCCGCAGTGCCGCTGGCGGCCGCGCTGCCGAAGGGCGACGTCAACAATGCACCGGGCAGTCCGGTGGCGGTGGAAATTGCGCCCGTCCCCACGCTCGTACCGCCGACGATTGTCGTGAACGACGAGGACGCCGGCACCCTTGTGGACTGGCGCGAGAGCGACCCAGGTGGATCACCGAATGGCGGCAGCCTCACCAACGCAGTGCGCCTGCCCGTCTCGGGCACCGGCTACTACACGTACGACCCGCGCACGCAGCGCGCACCCGGGGGCCTCGACACGCGCTGGGGCACGGCGCACCTGGTGCGCGAGCTCATGGCCCTCGGCGAGTGGTGGCACCGCACGCATCCGGATGCCGCACCACTGGGAATCGGCGATCTGTCGCGCCGAAATGGCGGCACCATCGACGGCCATTCATCGCACCAGAACGGCCTCGACGTGGATATTCGCCTGCCCAGGCAGGACGGCCAGCACGCACCCGCCAACCCGGCCACCTACGACCGCGGTCTCGCGCAGGACGTGGTGAGTCACATGGCCACGCGCGGTGCATCGCTCATCCTCATCGGCCCATCGCTCAACCTCACCGGCCCAGCGGGCGTGGTGACGCGCTGGCCAAACCACGACGACCACCTGCATATCCGGTTCGCCGGGGAGTAACCCGGGTCTAAGGTCCCTGCCCATGGACCCCTCATCAGTAAGCAACAGCGACCTCTGGCACGAGGCGTTCCCGATCGTCGATGCCTTTGACGAACAGCTGCACCAGACAGGCATCGGCAACGCGCAGCTTGTGCTGGCGGCGTTTCTCGTCACCTTCCTCATCGTGCGCACCATCACGCACATGATCAAGGCGGGCAGGGGGCCCTTCGGCAACGTCTCGATCGGCGGCACCCATCTGCATCACCTGGTGCCGGGCATCTTCCTGCTGCTCATCAGCGGCACCCTCGGCATCGCATGGAACCCCTCACTGCCCGCGACGGTGTCGTGGATCATCCCGGTGATGTTCGGCATCGGTGCGGCACTCACGCTCGACGAGTTCGCGCTGTGGCTCACGCTGAAGGACGTCTACTGGGAGAAGCAGGGGCGGCGCTCGGTGGACGCGGTGATCATCGCCGCCACGATGTTCGCGCTCGTCGCGCTGGGCGCGGGCTTCTGGATGGACATCATCCGCAACACCGACGAGGCACGGTCGTGGTGGATCATCGGCTACCACCTGATCGGGCTTGCATTCGCGACCGCCTGCTTCCTCAAGGGGAAGTGGATCTTCGCCGCCCTCGGTCTTGCCCTCATCCCGTTCAGTGTGATCGGGGCCATCCGCCTGGCGCGTCCCAACTCGCACTGGGCACGGCGGCGCTATGGCACGGCGAAGATGGCCGCCGCCACGGAGCGCTACCCGGGGCAGGCACGCATGCCCCGGTGGCCGTGGCAAACGCCGTCCGTCCCCATCGAGGATGACCTCGATGGGGACGGAACGACCACAGCCTGACCGACTAGGCGGTCTCGTCCTCCGAGGAGGGCTCGACAGCCGGCTCGGGCTCGAACGAGTAGGTGCCGTCCGCGGAGCCGAGGCCCACGAGGTCGTCAACCTCCTCATCCACGAGCGAGAACGGCTCGTCGAGGTCGAACTCCAGCAGGGCGGGAGCGCGACGCACCGGCTCGATCTCCAGCTGGCGGTACCTGCGAAGGCCCGTTGCCGCCGGGATGAGCTTGCCGATGATCACGTTCTCCTTCAGCCCGCGCAGGTGGTCAACCTTGCCCTCGAGCGCCGCGTCGGTGAGCACCTTCGTGGTCTCCTGGAAGGAGGCCGCCGACAGGAACGACTCGGTTGCCAGCGAGGCCTTGGTGATACCGAGGATGAGCGGGACGTACCGCGACACGGCGGCGTTCAGGGCGTCCTCGGTCTCCTGTGCGGTGAGCTTCTTCGCCTTCGCCTTGCCCTTGCCACCCTTGCCGATCTTCTCGGCGGCGGCGAGGCGCACACGCTGGTTCTCGCGGTAGAGCACCGGCTTGTCAACCAACTGCCCGGGAAGGAAGTTGGTGTCGCCGGGCTCCTCGATGCGCACCTTGCGCAGCATCTGGCGGACGATCACCTCGATGTGCTTGTCGTTGATCTCCACTCCCTGCGAGCGGTAGACCTCCTGCACCTGCGCCACGAGGTAGGCCTCGGTCTTGGTTGCGCGGTCGCCCGCTCCCCAGCCCGGACCCGTGATGAACATGCCCTCGCGCACATGCTGGCCCTTGACGATCGGCGGCGCCGGACGGTCGGCCGGCACACGGAGGTGGCGCACCTGCACGCCATCCTCGCCCTTGATCTCCAGCTTGATGGTGCGAACGCCCTTGGTGGCCTGGCCA
>Ga0209086_10003392_pt1 | contig 12164 bp, 3 predicted proteins | sample M_130207_XF_Meta_FD_187312 | JGI IMG/M metagenome (GOLD analysis project Ga0209086, IMG submission 187312) | Freshwater microbial communities from Lake Montjoie, Canada to study carbon cycling - M_130207_XF_MetaG (SPAdes) (version 2) | ecosystem: Environmental > Aquatic > Freshwater > Lake...
CTACATTTAACGTTACAGTTAATTCTACCGTAGCCTCAACAGTTACAGGAACAACTGTCACTGCAACACTTGGCTCAGTCTCGTATACAGGCACTCTTAATGTTGGAAATGGAGGTGGAGTAATTACCACTACTAAAGGAGTTATTTATCAAATTAAGGCTGAAATGAATCCTGCGGTTGCACCAATTACTTATGTCCCTAGTGTTACAGATGCTATCTATTCACCAAAAAGAAAAGTTAGATCTACAGGTAGTTATGTCAACCAGCCATTCTATGTACCAACACTTTCTCAATGGACATCTATGAGTGTGCTTATTTTAAATGAATACCACGCAAATGTAGCATATGGTCTTGATGCTGGTACAGAAGTAAATGTTTATATTAGAACCTCAGATACATCTGCAGGGTGCTTTACAACACCTTGGAGCGCTGCATACTCTAAATCATACATTAACAATAGCTCTGTACCATTAACTGCTGAAACATTAACTATTGACCTTCAGGCATATAGTGGAAAGTTTATTCAATACTATTTAGAACTTGTTTCTGCAACACAAGGAGACAGCCCAGAAGTTAAAGCAGTAACTATAACTTATAAGGCTGCAACAGGTTCTTATTTCTTTACAAAGACATTTAATACTGAAGATTACAGTACAACAATTCCTACACCTACATTTAGAAGAGGCTTGCTTACTTCTAATCAAGACAAAAAGGATGGCGAGATTGTTTATGGGTATACAACAGATGATAGAGATGGATATAAATATGACTTTGGTCGTTATACCATCATAGAGCCAAATAAAACTTTTGAACTCGAAGCTCCATCATCAACCGTAAAATTTGCAATCTTGTTAACCTCTATTGATGGCGACCCTTCTATTGTATATGACTTCGCTGTTCAACTAGATGCTGGTGACGAAGATATGAAGTTTATGCCTGTAGATTAAAATGTCTCAAAGAACAAATACATATAATTATCTTTACTTAGAATATGGCGATAAATGGTATCCACTGTTTGATAAGCAGAATATGCTTACATCAGAAAACCAACTCCAAGCCATATTTAAGTTTGTTGGGCCTGGGATTTTGTCTGGCTGGGAAGTATATAAACTTTCTGACTACAGAACTAATCAAATATCTTTAATTGACGCATACTTAGCTAATTATGAGAGTGAATTAGGTCAAAGATTATCATATTTAAATTTAAACTTTGCTCGTGAAACTTCTGCAAATAAAAGATATTGTGAAGTAGCAACAACATCAAATATAACCCTAGCTAACATACAAACTATTGATGGTGTAACATTAGCTGTTGGAGATAGGGTTTTAGTTAGATTACAAACTGATCCTACTCAAAATGGCATATATACCGTTAGAGCCGGTACAAGCTGGTTAAGAGCAAATGAGTTAAATTCAAGTGCAGATTATAATGACAATTTTCTAGTTTATGTCAAAGGCGGTAATAATTCTACTCAAACATTATGGCTTGCTACTTGGACTCCTGATGGTGTTGAAACTACTTTTACGTTAGGCACTTCAAACTTATATTTTTTTAGTGCTTTCGAACAGTGTATTTTAGTAACTCCTGGAACTGGTATTGTAAGTACATTCTCTGCAAAAACCGAGAAATACAACTACTTTAGATACACAGGCTTCAATACATATTTTGTGTGGGCTGAACCAAGTATATGTTTGCAATCTGAGGGTATATGTGCAATCACTTCGCCACAAAACCCTGATGAAGAATATTACTTACAAAATGATGCAATTTATTTAGCAGAAGCATCAACAACACAAAGAATAGATTCAGATTATTTAATAACACAAAATTCTTATGTTATTGATGAGATTGTTTACTCCGACAGTAGAAATGAAGTAAAAAATCTTACAGGTCAATTTCAACAAGCATTAAGAAAAGCATTCTACAAGCATGTTCACTCTGGTACTGAAGGTAATCCGTCTAAAATTGACCTTTCGTCTAGAGTTGTATTAGATGCTTTGCCACTTGATTCAAATAATCAATTAAACTACGCTTCTAATATTTTTAAGATTCAAAATAATTCTAATTTTAATCCAGTAGCATCTTCAGGTTCCGCAACTACTATTGGGTATTTTGGTTTGCCCGAAGTTAGATTAAATGATGTAAAATTAAATTCTTCTCAATACAATCTTAATTTATCAGGTTCAACTATTTCATTAAAAAATAATCTTGATCCAGCTGATAGGCTTCAAATTTATCTTCCAAAATCCCCTCAAAAGAAATTATTGCCTATTTCTTTATCAGAGACAAATAAAAGCTATGGCTCTTTGCTTTCAGGATCTATAGCATCAGGTGTAAGTATTTTCTTGACTGATGGTTCTACAACATCAATTACAGATTCAAATACTAATGTAACAACCACATATTATAATCTTTTTATATGGTCAGACACCGATTATATACCAGCTAGAGTTTATATTAATGGCACTTTAGTTGACTCTGATTATTATGAAATTAATCCTTATGCTGGAGAGCTAATTTTAAAATCCAGTTTGCCAGACATTGAAACTTATACTTATGCCGATTTATATGTTGTAGCAGAAAAGATTGGTATACAAATTGAAGGAAAATTATCAGGATCAAGGCTTAAAAATATTGATGCCGCTTCTTTTAATGCTGGAACTTTAGATCAAAAAAGAATTGTTAATCTTGATCACATTGGTATTAATAGATATAAAAACCAAGCATCATTAACACCATCTTTGAGATTGTTTGCTGAAGGTAATCATACATTCTTTTACCCAGAAATACCAAATTCTGACTTACAAAACATTTCAGAACTATATTACATTAATAAATCATTGAACGTTGACAATGGAAAGTTTTTAGCTGGAAATAAAAGAGGCTTATTTTCTTCTATAGATTTTTCAAGTGGTTCATATCAAAATGGCTGGAATATTGATAAAGGTCGTGTTTCTTCCTTCCTTGATAATATTTTGCATCCAGAAGGCACTAACTATTTTAAATCAACTTATGCATTGACAAAAGAAGGCAGAGTTTGGAATACAACAGATTTTGGCGACACTTGGACTGTTGTTAAAAACCCAATCGATACATCTTTGACAAACCCTATTCTTTCAACTGCATTCTATTTATCTACAGACAGAGAAGAAATTTATAATTCTGCTGGTCGTTTTACTGGATATAAGTATTCTTACTTCTCTTATATGGGAACTGATGATGGTCTTTACACAGCACAAATAGCAGACAAATTAACTGAAAATGACTGGGCTTGGACTAAAGTTAAAAATATCACAAATGAAAATGGTGTTGCTCTAAGTAGTCTTTCTCCTATAACCGCAGTTAATGAAATCAGCACTAGAAGAACAAAAACTATTGAAGGTAGCGCCCCACAAATTTCATACGATAGAACTGTTTATGCTTCTGCTTCTCTTGGAAATTCTGGTCTTTATTACGGTGGTTTAGGTTCATTAAGTAGAGTTTTTAACGATAAAGTTAAGGGTATTTATTGGATTAAAGATGGCACTAATGGAATAAATAAGAATGATTTAATTTGGTGGACTGAGAGAGATGTTTATATTACTCACACAGCTGAATATGTAGAAACAACTGATGGAACAACATCCTATACTTATTGGAATCACCCTTTGTCTGGAGCTATCACAACAAAACCAGTAAAGGCAGCAACAACAGCAAAATTATCAGCAACATATAGTTCTGTTTCCAACCCACATACTTTGACTTTTAACCCTTATGATGTGGAAACTTTGGGTTATGTAAGTGTTTCAACTGGAAGTACAATAGTAAATGGGTTAAGTACTAAATTCCTTAATTATTCTGGCTCTGGTGTAAGTATTGGTATTGGTTTTACAGTTGGAGCAGATGTTACAACTTGGTATAGTATTGATTCTATTTTCAGTGATTCTAGGCTTTTCTTAGACAATAATTATGGCGGTTCTTCAACAGCTTCTACCTCTTATGTAATGCTATATCCAAAGACTGCTTTTAATGTTGATGGATATTCATATTCAACCACAGGAACTGGACAAAGCGTATTAGTTAAGAATCAAGCTAACTCTAAACATAATGGTGTTTATTATGTATCAACTTTAGGTAGCTCCTCTGCAAATTGGGTCTTATCTCGTTCTGCTATCGCCGCTTCTACTGCTGGCGAAAATATATCAGTAATAAATGGTACTAAAAGTGCCGATAGTATTTGGTATGTAGACAAAAATTCAGGAGTCATCACATTTGGCACATCAGAGTTAAATTTTTATATAACTAGATATAAGCTATTTTCTGCTTCTGGACTCGGCGGAACAATCACATCAGTTGCATCAAGAAACTATGCTGACTCAAATGATTATATTATTGGACATACTAAAGGTATAGAATTAGCAACAGATACAACAGGCCCAGGTGTTAATCCAAGTTCTAGAAATCTTTATTGGGACGCTACGCTACAAGGTGAAGTAAATACAGTTTATTCAGTAGCAGCAAGTAATTCAGGACTAGGCTTTATTTATGCTGGTACTAATCGAGGTGTTTATATCTCTACTGATTATGTATGGAACACAACATACATAAGTCCTGAAACTAATTACCCTTGGACCAGAGCTTATGATGCATTTAGAAAAAGTGATGATGTATCTATTTTTAATGCTCAAGATTCAATTCAAGAGTTTAATTTTAGTAAATACTATCAATATCAATTAATAAAACTTGATGCTACAGCTGATTATGGAAAGAGCTTTACATTTGAAAGAGACTACAGAGTTTTTTATGTAAAGCCGTGGACAGCCACAAACGCTAAGGTTATTGTATACATTGGCAAAAAACCAAGCACAGTGCCTTATTTACTTTATCCTGAACTTGGTAAAATTGAGTTTACATCTAGTTTAAAAGCTTCTCAAATTAACAATGTATTTATTACAATTATTAGAGAAGGAGCGTTTTTATATAATACAGGCGAAACTTATCACGAAGAAGTGGTGAGAGATTTAGTTTCTGACACTTCTCCACTCACAACATTAAGTAGAGCAAATGCACCTTCGGAAACAGTCTTCTATACAAAACAACCAATATCGGAAACTTCTTTGACTATTTTGGAATTAAAAGTTCCTAAGTCAAATCCTGTTGTGAGTGAGCAAGTTATAGTCAATATTGTTTATGATGACAGAACAAAAACATATACTAACAATATAATTCCAAGAGCGAGTTCATATACATTTCCTATTAACACTGAAGTTTATGCTGTAAGAACAAAGAAATACTTGGGAATTCAAGACTATATTTCTAAAAAACAAACTAATCAACCATATTATTTTAGCTCAATAAATGTAGCTAATACATCAGATATTGTGTTGAGATTAGGAAGTGATGATCAAGCCTATTTTGACCCATACCCAACATCTTCAGTTAAAGCAATTGAAAAAGAAACTGGATTAAAAAAACTTATCTACACAAGCAATATAGCAAATGATAATTTTGATAATACAGCTTCAACTAATACAGATTATGTAGGATTACTTCCAACTGTTGATGATAGAGCAGATAGCCCTTCAGCTACATATGTAATTTATAACCCATCAGCTTTGGGCGAAAACATGTATTTAGGCACTGAAAAAGGACTGTGGAAATATTTCGATAATTATGATGTAGTGAGCCATTTAGGAAGTGCTTCAAGAGTTTATTATATTAAAGAATATTCTGGAAATATTTTATATATTGGTACAGATTTGGGCTTATGGTCGGGTAGCAAAGATGATGACATTTACGAGTTAAATCCATCCTTTACACAGGCTCAATTTGATTATTTGGGTGGCTCTTGGTTTGATGGTACTTATGAAGCATATGCTAAAGAAGATGGAGTTTCTTTTGTTTGGACTCCAAAAGGCGCAACACAATTTCAATCTGATCACGTTACATTAACAGATAAATTTAGAGCTAATGGATTATATAAAGATAAGTTCATTAAAATAACTACTGACAGCCAAGGCAATGCAAAACAAACAGAGACAGATGCTCTTTATGTTTGTGCAGAAAATGGGTTGTTTGCTGTTACGAATGGCGCTAACGCAAATACACAACTTACTGCTTTTTTGACTGGTAGAGAAGTTTTTGGCGGTAAGGTTAATGGATACAAATATTACAAAATATTCAGAGCTCTTGCAACACCTCCATCAACAAAAGCGCCAGTTCCAATATTTATTTTAACAAACAATGGTCTTTTAAAAGTAAGAAACTGGAGATGGCTTGATCCTGCTGATGCCGCTACACCGGATTTTGTAGTTGAAAATACTTATTTAGAAGGCCTTTCTTGCCATTGTTATGCGTTAGATACAGAACCTTCACCTGATGGAACAGCTCCAGGTAAATCAAAGATTTATATTGGTACAAATAATGGTGTCTACAGGTCATTAGACGAAGGTAAAACTTTTGAAAAATGTGAGCGAATTAATGGTGGATTAACAGCAGTTTATGATTTAAAAGTATTCACAAGTGGCGGCACAGGCGACCAAGTGCTCTTAGCTGCTACTGAATTTGGTCTTTGGTACAGCATAGACAGCGGTGACACTTGGTATGACCCAGGTTATGAAGCTGAATATATAGGTGCTGTCGTTGAGTTTACTGGAAGACCTAATAACCATGTAGATTTTGGAGAAGGCGTTACTCTTGGCGGAAAGCTTGGTCAATCATTCTTGGTTGGTACTGGACAGACGTTAATACAAAAAGCATCAGCATATTTGAACATCAAGTCATTCTTAAATTACGATGCAAGATACGACGCTTCTTATGCCAATAACACAATAAGAGGATATTTGTACTCAGTTAATAATAGTGGCGTTCCTCTGAGTGTTGTTAGTACAAGTTCTACAATATATAATCCAGAAGATATCACACCAGGTTCGTTCGTTAATTTTATTTTTGATTATTCTACATCTATTGGTTCAACATTAGCATTTGTTGTTTCTGAGGTGGTTACTGCTGGTGGCATTCAAATCATGCAGTGGACCAAATCAAGTAGATATAATCCGTATTTATATGGCAAGGCTTGGGCATACAATGCCGCTTGGAACTATACACAATCAAACCCGAATATTGATTTTTTCTATAAAGTGTATTATGCAAACCCATTGACCCCAATTGATACTGTTGTTCCTATTGGCTCTTATAGCTCTGCTGGAACAACAACAAAATACTGGAATCTTGGAGAAAGCTCAGGTGTAATTGTTAAAGACAATGGTGCTTTAACAACTGATTTGAAGTTTGCTATGTCAATGGTTTTTGACGATAGTGCATCTATAAAATCATCAATAGGAAGCACTCAATATGAACTGACTTCAAAAGATTTTTTTACTACATTGTCAAACAGAAGCAAAAAATATATATCTGGTCTTGGAAGCACATTAGATACATTATATTTTGATTTTTGGCAATTTGGCACATCTATTAAAGAAAAAACTAGTACTGGATACACAAATTCTTTAACAGATCTTAGTAAGAATATACTGTCATTAAAACAAAAAGGCACAAAAAGTGAATTACTAGAAACTGTTGGAATATCAGTAGTTGGTCTTTCACCACAATCAATCTCAGAAGCAATTTTGAAAACTGACGATGAGACAAATAACATTTCTAGAGTCAATAAAGTAGTTTCTTATTTAACTCAAATTGGTGCATTAGGAGTTAGTGATTTGAGAAATTGGTATTCATCTACCAGTAAAAAACAAATCAATCTTTCCAAATGGTCTGGTAGTGCAACAACAAGTTTAACTGTATATCTTTCTAAATCAAGCACAGGAGGAACTTATATTTGGAGCTCTTCCGACTACCCTTATGTTGAAGTAAATGTAAGCGGCACAGCAAGAACCAATAATTATTCTGTAAGCCCGTCTTTAGGAAGAGTTGTTTTTTCGGCTGGCCAGGGTATGACTTCTGGTGATTCTTTAAATGTTTATTTAAGACAAGATTGGGACGGAACTTCATCAGGTATTAAGAATTCTGATACTGCAAGAACTGAATTAATCCGTCAATGGTCTGAAACTTACAAACCATTATCATTTGTTTTTGCTGATGGAGACAATATTTCAACTGATTTACCTGAAGATATTGTAACTTCTGCTAATGCTGCTTGGAATGACAAGGGCGTAAATATAAACACATTTGGTTTTGGAAGAGCTCATGACCCAGGTATTTTACAAACAGTTTCAGTCAGCACAAACGGAAAGCATTTTGACATCTTAAATGGAGAAGACAATGGTGATTTAGAAAATTCGCTTAACTCTTTCTTACAAGGCGGAGATAATGATGCTTTTACCGCTTCTTGGTCTAGAGCTATTGAATATGATGAGCCAACATACATCAAAAATATATATGGAGAATTTTCAGCAGCATCTGGTTCAACAGTTTCAGTAAAGTTTAGATGGGCCAAAGACAGACAAAATTATTCATCTTGGATAAATTTAACAAGTGCTGTTGAATATATATTTAAAAAAGAAGTAACAAATATAGAATACTCAATTTCTATGCTTGAAGGATGGTCTGGAAGTGCTGTAATAAGACCTCAAGTTTCAACGCTGTATCAAGTAGTAACGACTCCTGCTGTAAAAACACTTATAACTGAGCCATATGACGTTAAGGGTAGTATTTTTGAATACAATCTTACTACACAAGCATCCATTCCAGAAAACGCAAAGCTTCAATGGGGAATATGTAGAGGCGAAAGTCATGATTGGGAAGACTTTGAATTAATTACAACTAACAGAAATGCAGCATTGAGTAATCGCCAAGTCACTTTTCAATATACAGATAAAGTAGAATATTCGACAACATCTGGATTAACTTTAAAAGATATTACTGGTGTTAATGACCTTGGGGAAGCTTTAACTCCTCAAGTATTACAAGCATACTATAACGGACTTGTTTTTAAGAATTGGAGAAGCGATGCTGTTGTTAATGTATATGAATCAGACGGTAAGACCGAAGTAGACTCATCAAAGTACAAGACCAATTTTATAAATGGAACGATATCTTTTGAAATTCCAGTTTTGATTACAACTCCTGTCAAGATTACATATCCGGAAGTACAAGCAAATTATTATGGCGAACCTACTTTTACAATTGATAATAAAACGTATTTTGGTGTAAATGGTCGTTGGCCTTATGACAGCGAAGTTGTTATTTTAATAAATGGTTCTATAACTCGTGGTGATTATTTCCTAAACAGAGAAGATGGCGCAGTCACTTTTTATAATGAACTTGAAAGAACTGACATAGTAACTATTTTTATCTTGCCTTCCAATAAATTTAGAATAGGAGTTAAGATTACTGAATACGATTTGTCAGTGGCTAATGTATTCGGTTACGCTTTACAATATTCAACAGTTAAAAACGCTGATGTATTCTCGTCTTTCATAAATACAACTCAGCCTTATTTATTATCAATCCCAGAAATAACATCAACAACTTCTGTCGGGTCTTCTATTTCTGTTAATGAAAGAATGACCTTGAATTACAACTTCTATTCACCAAATGGAAATAGAGAACAAAAAACTCAAACAAAATGGTACAGATATAGAGAAGTTTTGGGTATTGGCACTACAGCAGAGGTTTACACTTCAAATTCCCTGCCAAATTACAGAAATAGGACTGTTGAGAGAGTTGCTGATTTATCTGGTTTCGATGATATATTTTTAGCTGGAGATGTTATTTTTGCAGTAGTTTCACCTTCAGATGGTTTTAAAACTGGCGTTGGTGTAACTTCTGCTAGTGTAATTTTAAATGATAACTCAGCCCCATATGTTTCAAATTTATTATTGACATCTGACAACCCAAATAATGGAATTGTTTTTGATTCAACAACTTCTACTTATTCAATGACAGCTGGAGCCTCAATTATTGCTTCATATGATTACTACAATGGAGAATCGGGCACTCCAACAACTGTAAATAATAAATCATCAATAGAATGGTTTGATAAAGATAAGCCTATAAGTATCGTAACTCCAACACTCACTTTATCTTCTGATAATGTAAAATCTGGAAGTATTATTTCTGTAGTGATAACTCCTTCTGATGGAATAGATGTTGGATTGAGTGTACGTTCTTTAGAAGTACAAATTAAGTAATAGGTATTGACATATACCAATTCAGAATATATTAAATAGTATCATCTGGAGAAATAATATGTCAGACAATATTCAGTTCATTCCTAAAGAAGATTTAGAATACAAAGTAGCTCCTATGGGTTTTTCTATTGGAGATAACGCTGGCTGGGGTTTGTTGATGTGCAATATTGAAAAATATTGGCAAATATCAAAGGGTGCTGGTGTTTTAGTTGGTGTTTTAGACACTGGTATAGTTGATCACACAGATTTACCTCAAGGAAAGGCTTGGGGCACTGGACTTAACTGCACAAGCGAAGATTCATTTTTTGATCAAGGAAGCGGCCACGGAATTCACGTAAGTGGCATTATTGGAGCTAGAGAAGATGGCAAGGGTATTGTGGGTGTAGCTCCTGAATGCACTGTCCTTCCAATCAAAGTTTTAAATCGTGATGGTTCTGGTTCATATGAGAGTATTGCCAAGGGAATCAGAGCTGCAATATCGGCTAATTGTGACATCTTAAATTTATCTTTAGGTAGTCCTTCAGAACCACCACAAGAAATACACGACGCTATAAAAGAAGCCACTAATAAAGGAATGATTATTGTTGCAGCGGCTGGTAATGATGGTGGTGATGTTTGTTATCCTGCAAAATATGAAGAAGTTATTGCCGTTGCTGCTATGGATAAAAATGGTAGAATTGCAAACTTTTCATCTCATGGCCAGAGAATTGCTGTCGCTGCCCCTGGTGTTGACATATACTCAACCCACTTTAATAATGGATATGCAACAATGTCTGGAACAAGTCAGGCATCTCCATTTATTACAGGAATTTGCGCCTTATTATTATCATATTCAAGATCTAACGCTGGTGTAGAACTTATTAAAGGATATGTAGATATGATTAGAGCGCTTAACAACTTGCTCGCAGAAAACCCAATGAAAACTGCTGATGGTTATGAATATGGAGTGCCAAATTTTATTAACATTGATCCATCAAAATATAAAAACGTGGTAGTTCAAGTTCCTATGACCCCAGAAGAAGAAGCAAGTTTAGTAAATAAATTAATTTAAAAAGAGCTTAGGCCAAAAATAAAAAAGAAACCTCACCTCTCTCTTAGCCTTAGGAGGAGTCAATGAGAAACAAAAATTTATTAAAATTATTAATAGGTTTGGCTTTAGTAATAATTTTGTATTTTAATCCATACAAAGTTATCATGGTTGTTGGAAATTCAATGTACCCATCATTGAAATCACATCAGTTAGTTTTGGCCAAAAAAGTTGATAAAATTGAGCGTGGAGATATCGTTGTTGCATACAATGATGCAAGAGAAACTATAATCAAAAGAGTGGCTTATCTTCCAGGAGAGTGTTATCAAGTGATATTAGAACCTGGTTTTTCTGAGCCTAAAATGATTCAAGATTTAAATGGTTCTGAGTTAATATTTTTTCTTATAGATAATAGATGTATGATTATTGATTGTAAAATACCTAAAGGTCAATATTATCTTTTAGGGGATAATAAGAATAACTCTGACGATTCAAGAAGGTTTGGATCGATAGAAAAGAAAGATATTTTATATAAGGTTGTTTATAGATGAGTTTGTTCAAATTTAATACCACTGAGTTGGAATGGAGATTAAAATTAGGGCAGAAGATTGAAGACCCGGTTAAGAAGCTAATTCAAACCGCTATTCAATCTTCTTGCACTATTTTTGTAGATGAAGCTGACTCAAGTTGGACAGGAAGCGGATTTCATGTTGGTGATGGATATATTGTCACTGCATCCCATGTTGTTCCGCCAGAGCTAGAAAGAAAACCACATCAAATTAAAGTTTCATTCGATGGAAGAACAATGTTTCCGGCTCAAATGCAAATTTCTGATCCTAATGTAGATGCTGGAATAGTTTTATGTAAACCTATATCTAAAACTATCCCAGCTGTTTCTTTAGCAAATTCAGATGAAGCAGAGGTTGGCGATATTGTTGCAGTGATAGGTTCTCCAGAAGGTTTTCACGATACAGCCACAGTTGGAAGAATTACAAACATTCACCAA
>Ga0209086_10003395_pt1 | contig 12158 bp, 11 predicted proteins | sample M_130207_XF_Meta_FD_187312 | JGI IMG/M metagenome (GOLD analysis project Ga0209086, IMG submission 187312) | Freshwater microbial communities from Lake Montjoie, Canada to study carbon cycling - M_130207_XF_MetaG (SPAdes) (version 2) | ecosystem: Environmental > Aquatic > Freshwater > Lake...
CCAGTTGCACCAGTTGATCCTGTTGCTCCAGTTGATCCCGTAGATCCTGTTGCTCCAGTTGCACCAGTAGCTCCAGTTGCACCAGTTGATCCTGTTGCTCCAGTTGATCCCGTAGATCCTGTTGCTCCAGTTGAACCAGTTGATCCAGTTGCACCAGTTGCTCCCGTAGCGCCAGTTGAACCAGTTGCACCAGTAGCTCCAGTTGATCCAGTTGCTCCCGTAGCGCCAGTTGATCCAGTTGCACCAGTAGATCCTGTTTCTCCAGTTGCTCCGGTTGCACCGGTAGAACCAGTTGATCCAGTAGCTCCAGTAGATCCAGTTGCGCCGGTAGATCCAGTTGCTCCCGTAGATCCTGTTGCTCCAGTAGCTCCAGTAGATCCAGTTGCGCCGGTAGATCCAGTTGCTCCCGTAGATCCTGTTGCTCCAGTAGCTCCAGTAGAACCCGTTGATCCAGTAGCACCAGTAGATCCAGTAGATCCAATAGATCCGGTAGCTCCAGTTGCACCAGTAGATCCAGATGCTCCGATAGAACCCGTTGATCCAGTTGATCCAGTTGCACCGTAACTCAATGGAGCAAAAGAAATATTATTAATACCGTCATTTAAATCACGCATTGCGAAAAAAGAATAATAAGATTGACCATTATAAGAGTTTGGAACGGGATTAGTTATATCTCCACTGTTAGCGATTAATACACCATTTTGATAAAAATATACATGAAAAGAATCTATCATAACTGTAAAAAAATCATTACTATTATAGCTTAAATAAGTAGTTTTTGGAATACTATTCACATATAAGGTAAAGTTTCCACTTGCATAATCATTAATAAGGAAACCATATGTTGGAACATTTGGAAATAAAGAACCAGCAACTTGAAGTCCAACACGTACAAGACCTGGAGAACCACTTAAACTACTTAAACTGAATGTTAAATAAGAATAACTATAACTTTCTTTCGTTAAAGCAAATGAATCAGTACCACTACTAATTATTTTTGTTATAGAATTTGCTGATGGGAAAGATAACTCAGTGGTAGATGGTCCGGCTCTTGCATATAATGTAAATAAAGCAGGACCATACGCTCCTGTAGATCCCGTCGCTCCGGTAGAGCCAGTAGATCCGGTTGCTCCCGTAGCACCAGTTGCACCAGTTGATCCTGTAGATCCAGTTGATCCTGTAGATCCAGTTGCTCCAGTAGATCCGGTAGCACCAGTTGATCCAGTAGCACCAGTTGATCCAGTAGAACCAGTTGATCCGGTAGCACCAGTTGATCCAGTTGCTCCGGTAGCACCAGTTGATCCAGTTGCTCCCGTTGAGCCAGTTGCTCCCGTTGATCCTGTTGCACCCGTAGAACCGGTTGCACCCGTAGAACCTGTAGAACCTGTAGCACCAGTTGCTCCCGTTGATCCTGTTGCACCCGTAGAACCGGTTGCACCCGTAGAACCTGTAGCACCAGTAGATCCGGTTGATCCAGTTGATCCTGTATCTCCCATTGCACCCGTAGAACCTGTAGAACCTGTTGCACCCGTAGAACCTGTAGAACCAGTAGAACCAGTTGCTCCGGTAGAGCCGGCAACACCTGCAGCACCAGTAGCACCTGCAGCACCAGTAGATCCGGTTGCTCCTGTAGAACCGGTTGCTCCTGTAGAACCGGTTGCTCCTGTAGAACCGGTAGCACCAGTAGATCCGGTTTCTCCCATTGCACCCGTAGCACCAGTAGATCCGATTGCTCCTGTAGAACCAGTAGATCCGGTTGCTCCTGTAGAACCAGTAGCACCTGCAGACCCAGTAGCACCTGCAGACCCAGTAGCACCTGCAGACCCAGTAGCACCTGCAGACCCAGTAGCACCTGCAGACCCAGTAGCACCTGCAGACCCAGTAGCACCTGCCGGACCAGTAGCACCTGCCGGACCAGTAGCACCAGTCGCACCATTAAGGCTTACAGATGCATAACCAAATGCTATATTATTTATACTTTCATTTATAGAATTTCCTCCATCGCATTGAAAATACGCATAATAATAAGAAATAGAGGTAAATGATAATACTGCACCACTATATATTAAAGTTGCATTTACATAAAAATAAACATTTAAATTATTTGCAACAATAGTAAATTCGTCTGTTGGTAAAAAAGGTATTGATAAACTACTAGAAAAACCATTTGCATATATTTTATATGTATTTTGTGCAAGTGATGTATCAAAAGCAAAATAATGATATAACGTATATGATAATGGAGCACTTTTATAAGATAATCCGATAAAATCCGGAGTATTCTTATCATTTAAATCAACATAAAATGTTAAAAATGCAGAATTATATGCCTCAAGTGATGTTGCAACGCCAATTGTTGGATTTGTATTTGCGAGTATTGAATTACTTGTTGGAAAAGATAATTTAGTTATATCCATTGTAGTTAGTGTAAATAACGCAGGACCATTAGGCCCTGTTATACCAATAGGCCCTGTTGCACCGGTTACACCAGTAGGGCCGGTTACACCAGTAGGGCCGGTTACACCTGTTGCACCGATAGGACCAGTAAAACCTGATCCAGGAGGTCCAGTAGCACCAGTAACACCCTGCGGTCCAGTAGAACCAGTAGAACCACCGGATGACGATTCGCCATAACTTAATGGGGAAAATGCAATATTGTTTATGCCATCATTTACACCATATATAGTAAAAAAAGAATGATATGATTGTGTATTATATAAATTGGGTACTGGGTTCGTTGTACCAATAATATTAGTTATTAATACACCATTCAGATAAAAATACACATTCACAGAATCTATCATAATTGTAAAAAAATCATTTGGATTATAACTAACGAAAAATGGTAAAGGAGCGCCATTCACATATAATGTATAATCTAAATTTGGTGAACCATTAATCAGGAAACCATATGTTGGATTATCTGGTGTTAAAGATGCTTGTACTTGAATTCCGACTTTTACAGTATTATTAAAATTACTACGACTAAATGTTAAATATGAATAACTATAGTTCTCTTTTGTTAGAGCGTATGAATAACTGGGAATACCTGTATTACTGATTTTTGTTATTGAATTCGCGGATGGAAATGATAAATCAGTCGTGGATGGTCCAGCTCTTGCATATAATGTAAATAAAGCGGGTCCGTAATTACCAGTTGGACCCGTTGGTCCTGTAGAACCAGTACCACTATTTCCAGTAGGACCAGTAGGACCAGTAGGACCAGTAGAACCAGTAGGACCCGTAGAACCAGTTCCACCTCCACCAGAACCAGTAGCTCCTGTAGCACCAGTTGGCCCCTCACAAACTTCTTCAATACTTGCCAACAGATTTGCCTCTTGTTGCGCGAGTGCTTGTGCTATGGATTGCGCGTGTGTAACAGCCTCATCCATAGAATATGCAGATGCAGTCGCTGATGCAGTAGCAGAAAAAATTTTACCAGGAACAATGAGTGATGGGGCCGTTGCGTAAGCAGATGCAGTAGCTACATACTTTTTTTTAACCGTACTACTCATTATATATTTTACATCATATAAAAAAATATTATTATTAACATTAATCAAAAATTGAAAATAAATTAAATTCTTAATACTGTAATTTTTTATATCATACTAATGCGATTAAATATATTTAGCAGTTTATTTATGAAATGTATTCATATAAAAAATGATAATTATGTATAACTAAATGTAAAACTATATTATATATACTTATATGTGCAGTAATGTTATTTTAATTTTTAAATTTATAATTAATACAATACCATTGCAACTACATGCATACATAAATAAATGAATTATATATAATTGGACAAATCATACAAATAAATAATACAAATAAATTATAAATATTGTTATACAAGTACAGATGTATAATAATAAACTAACCGAAAATAAGCTTATCAATAGTTGTTTTTACACAAAAAATGTGATGCATAATAATTCCCAAAATAAATAATCCAAAAAATGAATATAAAAAAGAAAATTTAAATAAGAAAGAAAATAAATATGCCGCAAAAATTGTCAAAATTAAATCTACAATAGCAATATTAAAAATGCGAATAGAATGAAGCCCTGTATTTGGTTTTCCAAATAAATCTTTGTATTTACACAAATTCATATATTTACATACGACAAAAATAAGATATAAATATATTTATAGAATACATGGACGAATATATAAAAAAACCTATTTGGAAAACGGGACTATATTCAAAATTGATAGCTGAAACAACCAAAATACAAAATGAAAAAATAGTGTTTGATAAATATTTATTTTTCAAAACATTAGATGAAAATAAAATGCTTTTTAGTTCTTATGGTTTTGCTTATGATTTACATAAATTGTACAAAAATATTCCTGGAAAGGTAAAAACGGAACTAATGAACAATATTACTAGTAAATGAAATATAGTAAATTAGTACCCTCCTTTGGAGGGTACATCGTTTTGCTAAACTTTTGAAAAAGTTTAAATAAAATAGTAGTAAATGTGAAGAAGGTGTGTTGTAAAAAAAATTGAAATGAGAATAAGGTATGAAAGAATAAGTATCCGAAAAAAGCATTAATTAAAATATTAATAAAGATGAGTGTTCAAGTGATGTCAAGTGGATTGAAGTTGATGGATAAGATGGCTGTGGAGGTAAGACGTGAGGTAATAAGTGAATGCGCGCGGCTGTACGGTTTTTCGGCGGAGGAAGCTGATAGTCGTTTGAGCGCGGTCTCGTTGAAAGTGACGGGTCGTCGTGTTAAGAAGTTGCAGTCAGATAGCGTAAAAGTGTTGAAATCGCGATTTGCGCTGCCATTCAGCAACACGATTCGCGCGGAATGCTGCACCGGCGTGAAACTGAACCGCGGTCTGTACAGCCAATGTGAGAACGCCCCGACGATAGAGAATATGTTGTGCAAGGGCGACAACGTGTTCTGCACGGGGTGCTTTAACCAAAGCAATAAGAACGCATCCTGTGAGCCCGACTGCGGTGTAATCGGAAAACGTCTGGCAGAGGGTTCAGCATGGCGCGACCCGAAAGGTAATGCGCCGGTGAGTTACCAGAAGGTGATGAAGAAACTGAAACTGACGGAGGAGCAAGTCCTTGCCGAAGTGGCGCGTCTAGGCGTGGCATTCAACGCGGAAGAACATTTCGCAGTGGTCGCCGCGAAAGACATGAAACGCGGCCGGCCGAAGAAGGCTTCCGACGATTCAAGCAGTGTTGGTGCAGACGATTCCAAGAAACGCGGAAGACCGAAGAAGGCCGCCAAGGTCGTAGAGGTGGTGAGCGAGGATTTGTTTGCAACGCTGGTTGAGAACGCGAAAATGGCGGCGCCTGCCGCCGCGTCGGTTGTCGCAATAGTTCCGTTAGAAGTAGAAGCTGAGGTTAGTGACATGTCCGGTTCGGAATCAGAAAGCGACTCTGCCGCACCAAAGGAGGAAAAGGCGCCTGCCAAGAAGAAGGCTACCAAGGAAGAGAAGGCCGTTAAGGATGCGGAATTGGCTGCCAAAAAGGCTTTGAAGGAATCCGAATTGGCTGCCAAGAAGGCTTTGAAGGAATCCGAATTGGCCGAGAAGAAGGCTGCCAAGGAAGCGGAATTGGCTGCCAAGAAGGCTACCAAGGCTCCCAAAGCCGAGAAAGCTCCCAAGGTTCCCAAGGTAGAGAAGGCTCCCAAGGTAGAGAAAGCCAAGAAGGAGACCAAAGTTGAGAAGAAGGAAGCCGCCGCTGCCATTGAAGCAGTAAAAATCGCGGTGTCCCAATCAACTGAGGAATTGGTTGCCGAGGAGGAAGAGGAGGAGGAAGAGGAGGTAAAGGTGGAGAAGTTTGAGTTCAATGGCGTAACTTATTTGAGGTCATCCAATAACGTCATGTACGATAGTGTGACTCAGGACGAAATCGGAGTTTGGAACGAGGCCAAAAAGGAGATTACGTTTTGCGAGTCGGACTCGGACGAGGAGGAGGATGCATAAAAAATAAAAATTATAAAAATCATAAAAAATAAAAATCATAAAATAAAAACCTGCATATATGAACTGTATTTCCCTGTAGTGTATTTCCCTGAAATTATATTTCCCTGCTTTTGTATTGTAAAACCATAATAAATAAATATATTTTTTTTTCGCTGCAGTCAAATTTTGCGACTCATTTCTGGTTTCATCACTCATTTCTGGTTTCATCACTCATTTCTGGTCTTCCCGTATAGAATACTTTTTCTCTCATGATAGCTACTACTAAGAGTCAAAATAGAAGACAACTATGCCAAGACATGGCATAATCCAAAGGTGCAGAATGTCACTCATTTCTGGTTTCATCACTCATTTCTGGTTTTCCCATATAATAGGGTGGATTCCATAGTATATTGTAAAATTTCTCTCATAAGAATTGTAGTATGAGAGAAATCGTGTAAGTGCATGGTGCATGCGATTTTGGCGTGCCTGGTATAGTGCTATAACGGCGCGCCGTAACCCGGGTCCAAAAGGCAGCCGTTATTTGGCGCGCCATTTTCTTGTATAATTTTTTTTCTTTTTTTTCCTTGTAGTTTTCCTCCTCCCACCATCTTGACTTTTACTCGTAAAATATACACTTGATATAGGATGCAAATTTGTGTGCATATGTTCGTAAAATTTGGCCATAGACATACCTCTTTCAGAAAGCCGCGCTTTTATTCGCTCACCTTGTTCATATAACAATAATATATATCGGTGCGTTCCCGTCCCTTTCGGCGGCGCCGGGCCTTTATATTGCAATAATTTATCCCCAGTTTGCCCATCCATATTTACGGTCACCCAGTGCAATAAATTTCCTCCAACGGCGTCGGGGTCGTGCATTATTAACGTGTATAAAGTACCCGGTTTTGCACGGTACTCTACCTTGGGTTCAAACCGAGTTCCGATTGGCGTCAGAAACGCGCCGTTTTTTATTTCCGAATTATTGTATAATACTTTCATAATATACAACAATATATTATATTTGGAGCGAACCAAATTGTCACTCATTTCTGGTTTCATCACTCATTTCTGGGTTCTCAGTATAATAGGTGAATTACATAGTATTTATAAGGTTGAATGCTTTTTCTCTCTTCACTTGTACTTCAAAGAGGAAAATTGGGTGGATGAATGGCTTAACGGCTAGTGTGCAGAGTACTAAAAAAATTGAAATCTTTTTTGGAATACAAAGAGGAGCAGCCAATTGAAGTAAAAAAGTTTTTAAAAATGATGACTATGAACTCCCTCTTATATATATTTGTAATAATGTTTCTACGGTGGAATAAAGGGGATAAAAATGAAATTAAAACCCAAATCCAACCCGTGAAGAAACCCCCGACAATCATGGTTGTCCTCGGATGCGCCATGCCGGAACTGCAACAAGACCGCATCCAGCGCGCCCTGGAATTCGCGGAAAAAAAAACGGACGACCCGATGATCTGGTTTGTTACCGGTGGCGTGAAGAACGCACTAGGACATAATTCCGTTGAAACGGAGGCGGCAGCCATGTCCAAAAAAATAAACATAAACACGGAACACGTAGTCTTGGACGAAAAGGCGCGCAATACGGCCGAGAATTTTGCAAACTTGAAACAATGGATTACCGACGAGTACATTGAAAAGCAAAATGCGACGACTGACATCCCCGAGGTTGTCATCACGACGTCCGCATTTCACCAAAATCGCGCTGCCAAGATATTTGACGGAATCTTTCAAGATTTTGAGACCAATATCAAGCTCACATGGAACGTGAGTGATGGAGCGTGTCCAACGTGCTGGTCCGACGAACTCATCCATATGCGAAATGTGGAGGCAGATGTGTTGCGCGCCCTTGTCAAGTAGAGTAAAAAATTATTTGTATAATTGTATATTTGTATTTTGTATATTATGTATTTTTCTCTCTTTGATTCAGAGTCAAAGAGAGAAAGTTGGATTAACGTCTTTTACGAGTCTTCTTTAATCTGGGATACAAAATGGTGGGCTTTTGACGTGTGGGCAACCTCGCCTTTTTTGTATCATATTTATAATAATGTTTGTTAATCATTTTTTGCAATTCCGGTTTGCCCAAATCGTGCAGCCATGCATGTTCCGTCATTTCCTCCTTAAACTTGTCCTCCCCACTATGTCCGAATCGGGCCAAGTTCTGCCGCCCTTCCGCCCGCGCAACCGCGAGCTCAATCGCGTTAAATTCCTTTCGGGTTTTTATTTGTACAGTACTTTTTCTTTTTTTAGAACGAGTGCCGCGCATTTATATAGATATATTATAACTATATTTTTTATAAATCATTTATAAATATATAACCGATACCGAATACGTTTTTAAGCGACCCGTAGCCGAAGGCGAAGGTGAGCGAATGGAATCAGTAGGCGGTAGCCGAAGGATTCAACTTCTACGATGTCTTCGTGATTTTCGTCTTGTACCCTTTTTGTTTTTCTTAGAACGCCTTTTTTTACCACCCTCTCCAAAAGCCGTTTGAATCGCCATCGTAGCCGGCAAAGCTAAAACCCCAGGAACCTTTGCCGCTTTTGACAAGACCCCTGATATTATCTGACATTCTCCTGGATAACGTTTATCTTTCTTATCAGTGCCTTCTTTAATTTCATTTAAATCTACCCATTTTGGGTCAAAACATCTAAATTTACTTTGAGTTGGATAACACAGTCCTGTTGTACTAGGTGTGCAGTTTGTTCCAACATTGTCGCCTCCAAGAACATTCCAACTAGATTCCTTTTTGTTACAACAATATGATTTTGCCCAGTTACCCGCGGACGGGTCTCGTTTGGGAATATATTTTTTTGGTTCTTTCGCATCAAACACCGGATCTACCGGACCCGGATTATCCCCTTTAAAATATCTTGACATTGAATTCACCCTATCAAACATCCCTCCCTTCTTCTTTAATGTTTTTCTTTTATAAGAATGGGCGCCGCGCATTTATATACACATATAACTATATTTTTTGTCACTTGAACTCCCAAATTGGAAAACAATAAGAACACAAAAATTTATACCAACAAAAAAAAACAGTTTATACAAATTTTTATACAAATTTTTATACAAATTTTATACCATATACACGATTCTAATTCTAATTCTAATTCTAATTCTATTGTAAAATTTCATTTCTAATTATATTTTTTTTGTTTTGTGTTTTATTTATATATTGATCTAGGGTATCCGTGTAAGATTCTTCTTCTTCTTCTTCTTCTTCTAAATCTAAATCTAAATCTAAATCTAAATCCGTATCCACATTTTTCTTTAGAAATCCACCCATTTCAAACCGGAACACCTGCACCTCCTTGGTCTGTCCGATACGATGGCACCGCGCAACCGCCTGCTCCTCTACGGCGGGATTCCAATCCGGGCTCACGAAATAGACCTCGCTGAAATCCTTCTGCAAATTCAAACCCTCACACCCAGTCTGAATCTGCAACACAAGGACCTCAAATTTGCCGGCCAGAGTGCGAATCCGTTTCGCCTGCCCGGTTCGCCCATCAAAGAACTCCACGTTATGAAGCCCGCCCGCATGAAGCCGCTCCAAAAGGACATCAATCTCTTGGCGAAAATGACAAAACACGAGCTTTCCATTTCCATTACCAGCGCGCTCCAATAATGTTTCTGCAACCGCATCCATCTTGGAACTAGACGCCGTCGCAGAAATATAATCGTTATCGCGCGGTAACAATGAATCAGATACCATGGAATCTACATTATTTTTCAACATCGCCGGATAGATGCACATTTGTCGCGCACGCATCAGGAGGAGGAGTTTGGCCGGCGAAAAGCGAAGCGCCAAATGAACGTCCTCGGACAACTTCTGCTCGTGCTTGTTACTCCACACAACGGCGCGCCGACATTGTTGCATATCGGGAACAGAAATGCCGACCTCCTTCTTCGTTCTACGCAAAACAAAGTTCTCCACAATGCTGCGAATATTGTCTTTGCTTGCATAATAACTGGTGGGAAGACCAAGCGCCGAGCACATATTGTAAAAGTCTTGACGCTTGTTCTGAATAGGAGTCCCAGAAATGAGCCAACGAATCGGAGATTGCAGCGCTTTGGCGCCGAGCCAACGTCTATTTTTGTTGCGCAAATGATGGGCCTCGTCAAATACGAGGCGGTCCCATGCGACTTGGTGTAAAAGTCCGAGTCCATCTTTTCCGATTGCGATAGAATTATACGTAGTCAAAACGATGAGGGATTTGTTCAGCTTTTCCAGGTCAATAGACTTTTTCTCAGGACCGTGATACACGAGAGCCTTGTGGCCCGTGGTGCGAAGGATTTCGGCGTGCCATTGTGCAAGTAGAACGGAGGGCAAAACGACCAGAGTTCGGGGAACTAGATTGGTAATAAACGTGCCGATCATCATGATTGTTTTTCCGAGGCCCATTTCGTCGGCTAGAAAGCCACCGCGGCAACCCATGGGAGGGTTAAGTCGGGTTTCGTTTTCTACCATCCAAGACACACCGTCAAACTGATATGGCTTGGAATCTGACTTGGACTTGCTAATGAACCAGTCAAACTTGGCCATATTGGGTCTTATTGATGAAGATAACATTCTTAGACGACCTGAATAAAATTGCATTTAAAATTGATAATAATTGTTTAATTTACCTTTAATAAAAATAACAAAAAGTAATTCAATTTTTTTACACTTTTAGAAAAAGTGTAGCAAAAAAGGTACCTTTACAGTACATTTTATGTTTTTTATTTTTTGTTTTTTTGTATTTTTCTACACTTTTTTTAAAAGTGTATTTTTGCTACACTTTTTTAAAGTGTATGTATAAGTGTAACAGTTCTAATTAAATGAATCGCCTCCGCTGGACACCAAATTTTATATTTTTGTAGCATGCTTAAAATATATTCTTTCCGTTTTACATGATTGGTCGGAACACATGCATATGGAAAGCGAATCAACATTTCGGCTGTTTTTGCGGATGCCTTGGCTAAAAAGTTGGGTCTTTTATGCATGCAACATATTAACTCACGGGTATTCCAGCAAGATAATTTATTGAGACGAGGCATCAAAGGATATTTCGTTTCTAAAAGTTCAATACGAGTTTCGTAGGTGAAGAACGATTTGATGACAAATAGTATATCCTCAGGTAACATGAGTAATCGCGCTGAGCTAATTCGTTTATCTGCCTCCGATGCAACAAAACAGCGATTTACAGCTTCCAGACGAGCCAATTCTTGGGCCTTTTTCTTAGCTGCAATCTTGGCTTCTTTTATGAGACGTTTCCCTTCGGGTAAAAGACGTTTTACATTATAAATTTGTTTGATAAGAGCGCGGTATTTTAGAATGGCCCTAGATTTTCTTACAGTTTCTTTCATAATTATACGGGTACAATCCGATATACATAAACGTACATCTTGCAATTTATACCAAGGGTCTTTATTTTGTATGCGTGCGTTGTTTGTACTACTATTAAATACCGAAATATTTTTTGCAGCGGTTTCAATAGCTAAATTCGCCTCGGAATAAATTATTTCTGTTTGTTTTAATTTTTCAAGTAGTATTTCATATTTTGTTTGACGCTGAAATACTAAAAAGTCGGCTCTATTTACAGGTACTAATCCTGCTAATTCAGACATTTGATAAATCTTGATAAAACTTGATAAATCTTGATAAAACTTGATAAATCTTGATAAATTGATTGTTGATTTTTAAGATGCACATATTTTCTACAATTTAAAGCATTTCAATTTTTTTACAATACACTTTTACACCATCGGCGACCTTATATTTTTTTCCATGTACAAATATCATTTTTATTTTGTGTAGATATATACATATTTCCATCATTACCAAGCATTTTTTTATTACAATTTATACCTGCTGGATATGGTGGAGATTTTCTAGTTTTATATTTTTTTAATGTCTTACTATGTTTATTTCGTATTTCCTTTATAGATATTTGCCTAGGGTTTTTACGTTGTTTTTTAGTTTGGGAGCTAAATTGATTTACGAATGATTTAAAAAAAGTCATTATATATATAATTATTATTTTTTTTATATTTTGCTACACTTTTTTTAAAAGTGTATTTTTAAAAGTGTATTATAAAAAATTGAAATGCTTTTTCATCATTAAAATAAATATACCTATACCTAGTTTCAAGAACTACTTTAAAGTTATCAATTTTTATAAAATGTCCAGAAAGCAAATCTCTGTAAAACCTTGCTGC
>Ga0209086_10003397_pt1 | contig 12152 bp, 11 predicted proteins | sample M_130207_XF_Meta_FD_187312 | JGI IMG/M metagenome (GOLD analysis project Ga0209086, IMG submission 187312) | Freshwater microbial communities from Lake Montjoie, Canada to study carbon cycling - M_130207_XF_MetaG (SPAdes) (version 2) | ecosystem: Environmental > Aquatic > Freshwater > Lake...
GCGAAATCCGTGTAGCTCCCCGCGGCCGCGGGGGAAAAACAAATCCCTCCCAACCCCGTCTTCACCAATCGGCCTCGATACCCGGCATCGAATCCTCATCCCTCGCCCCTCCGGCTGGCAAGCGCCGTATTCCGCCGGCCAACCCGCCAGCCGTCGAACTCTCGCAGCTTCCCCGCGAAATCCGTGTAGCTCCCCGCGGCCGCGGGGGAAAAACAAATCCCTCCCAACCCCGTCTTCACCAATCGGCCTCCATACCCGGCATCGAATCCTCATCCCTCGCCCCTCCGGCTGGCAAGCGCCGTATTCCGCCGGCCAACCCGCCAGACGTCGAACTCTCGCACCGTCCCCGCAAAACCCGTGTAGCTCCCCGCGGCCGCGGGGGAAAAACAAATTCCTCACGACTGCCCTCGCCAGATGTGCAACGCCGCGTACGCCCGCCACGGCCGCCATCCTTCGGCACGCGCAAGCAGCTGCTTCTCATTCAGGCCGGTAGCCTTCCGCAGCACCAGATCCCCCGCCGGGAATGCATCCGGCTCCCCCAACGCCCGCATCGCATAATAATCACGCGTCCAAGGGCCGATGCCCCGAACGTTTTCGAGCGTTTCATTCTGCGCCAACACCGCACGCGCGTACGCCCGCAACGTCTCCTGACGCGACCCCGGCAGCCCAATCGCCGACAGATCGGCGTCAACAAGCTGCGCCGCCGTCGGCATCTGCCCATACGCAGCCACCAAACGCCCCGCCAGCGTCCGCGCCCCCGCCACCGTTACCTGCTGGCCCAAAATCGCCCGGACTCCAATCTCAAACGGATCCCACGCCCCCGGCACCCGTAAGCCAGGACGCGCCAGCACGAGCGGCCGCAGCAAAGGGTCCAGCGAGAGCGTCGCGTTGATCACGTCAAGGTCCGCCGCTACATCGAACAATCGACGCACCCGGCGCAGGATATCAAGCCACTGCCCGGGGCTCGCCCCATCCATCGAAATCAGCAGATGCGGAGCCTGAAAGCGGATCGTGATCTCCGCCCCCGCCCACCAACGGCGATACATCGTCTCGTCCACCTCTTCCACCCCCGGGATCGCCCGCGCTCGTAGAAATCCCAGCATGCTCGCCCAATCGAACGGCTCCCGCACCGCCAGCCGGAACGCGGACGCCGGACGGTGAACCTTGCGCAGCTCGCTCGGCGCCCGCCCGTACAGCGCCTGCACCACCGCATGGAACCGACGCACGCTCCCGAAGCCAGCCGCGAACGCAATCTCCGTCAGAGGCATCGTGGTCTCGTCAATCAACCGCTTGGCAAACTGCATCCGCAACGTCTGCGCCATCCGCACCGGCGAAGCTCCCAAATGCTCAACAAAAAGCCGCCGCAGGTGCCTTCCGGTCACCCCCAGGCGGTCCGCCAAAGCAGCCACACTCCCCGTATCGAGAGCCCCGTCCTCGATCAGCCGGAGACCTCTCGAAACCGTTTGCGACTTCTCCAGCCAAGGCGTCGTCCCCGGAGCCGTTTCCGGACGACACCGCAAACAAGGCCGAAAACCGGCCTCCTCCGCCCCATACGCCGACGCAAAATAAACCACGTTCGCTTCCTTCGGCGACGGCGCCGGACAGACCGGCCGACAGTAGATCCCGGTGGAGGTCACCGCAATGAAAATCTTACCGTCGAAACGAGCATCGCGAGCGCGGCGGACCTGTTGGCACAGCAGACGATCAAGAGTCACCTCCCTCACAATAAGCGATTTCCGTCACCGTCACGAGCCGTAACAAACTCCGGCCTTGTGCAGGACGCAAGGATTTGGCGTACGCTGTCAGGGTATGCCACAGATCAAAGGGCCAGCCCTATTTCTTGCTCAATTTATGTCCGACGAGGCGCCGTACAATTCGCTTCCCGCGATTACGGAGTGGGCCAAATCGCTCGGTTACGTCGGGGTGCAGCTTCCTTCCTGGGACAGCCGCATCATGAACCTGAAGAAGGCCGCCGAGTCGAAAACCTATTGCGACGACCTCAAGGGCCAAACCAATGGCTTGGAAATCACCGAACTTGCCTCCCACTTGCAGGGGCAACTCGTAGCCAGCCATCCCGCTTACGACGAGCTATTCGACGGCTTCGCCGCGCCCGAAGTGCGAGGCGACCCGAAAGCCCGCAGCGAATGGGCGATCAAGCAGCTCAAGCTCGTCATTAAAGCCTCTGCCAATTTGGGCCTCAAAGTATCGCCGTCGTTCACCGGCGCACTGCTTTGGCCTACTCTCTACCCCTGGCCCCAGCGCCCTGAAGGCCTCGTCGAAGAAGGCTTCAAAGAACTCGCCAAACGCTGGAAACCCATCCTCGATCTCGCCGATCAACACGGCGTCGATTTCGCCTACGAACTCCACCCCGGCGAAGACGTTTTCGACGGCGCAACCTTCGAACGGTTCCTCGAAGCCACCGGCAACCACGCCCGCGTCAACATCAACTACGACCCCTCCCACTTCGTCCTCCAGTGCATGGACTACGTCGGCTTCATCGACCTCTACGCCAGCCGCATCAAGGCCTTCCACGTTAAGGATGCTGAGTTCCGTCCCTCCGCCAAAGCCGGTGTCTACGGCGGTTACCTCGGTTGGAAGGAACGGCCGGGCCGCTTCCGCAGCCTCGGCGACGGGCAGGTCGACTTCAAGCAGGTGTTCTCTCGGATGACCGCGGCCGGCTACTCCAGCTGGGCCGTTCTCGAATGGGAATGCTGCTTCAAAGACAGCGTGCAAGGAGCCGCCGAAGGCGCCCCGTTCATCGCCTCGCATCTCATCGATGTGCCGAAAAAAGCCTTTGACGATTTCGCCGGCGGTGCCACCGATACCAAGCGCAACCGCCGTATCATGGGCCTGAAGTAAGCTAGCCGCCGATCGAATACATCGGCCGCGGGGGCGCCACAAATTTTTGTGTGTTGATCTCGTGGCCGATCCACTTCCGGGTTATCGTCTCCCGAATGGTCGCCCGGAGTTCATCGTCCGAAGCGTCACCCCGCAGCAGGCCCTTCACGTCCGTCTCTTCAATCGCGAAAAGACAATACCGCAGCTTGCCGTCCGAAGTCAGTCGAATCCGATTGCAGTTCAGGCAAAACGGGTGGCTCACCGAACTGATGAACCCGACCCGGCCAACCCCGTCGGAGAACCGGTACTCGCTGGCCGGGGCACGTGGGTCGCGGTCCGGAATCTCTTCCAGCGGACCAATCTCCGCCCCCAGCAGCCGCAGCATGTCGTCCTGCAGCAGCACCTTCGCTTTGTCCCAAATTCCTTGCGCATCCAGCGGCATGAACTCGATGTAGCGGATTTCGATGCCCCGCTCCCGACCGAAAAGAGCCAGCGGAACGATGTCCGGCTCAACCAGATTCTTCACCGCCACCGCGTTAATCTTGATCGGCCCAAAGCCCAGTCCCAACGCCGTCTCAATCCCGCCCATGACTTTATCAAAGTCATCCCGGCGCGTAATTTGAAAAAATCGATCCCGGTCCAGCGTATCCAGGTGAACGTTCAACCGCCGCAGGCCGGCCTTGTGCAGATCAGCCGCCTGCTCGGCCAGCAGCACCGCGTTCGTCGTCAGCGCAATGTCTTCCACTCCTGGAATCGCCATTAACTGTTCGATCAGCACCGGCAGATCCTTGCGCAACAACGGCTCGCCGCCGGTCAGTCGAAGCTTCCGGACCCCCATCGAAACCGCAACCCGCGCCACGCGAGCGATCTCTTCAAACGAAAGAATCTCCTCTCGCGGCATAAACTTCACCCCGTCCTCGGGCATGCAGTAAAAACAGCGAATATTGCAACGATCCGTCACGCTAATGCGGAGGTTGTCGTGGAGCCGACCGAACGTGTCCAACAGCGGTGCTTCTGACATCTACGAAACCGCGAGCATCCGCTCGATTGGCAGCCGGGCGCGCTCCATCAGTTCTGGGCTCAGCTCCACCCGAGGGCTCATCGACTCGAGACAATCCCGCAACTTCTCCAGCGAATTCATCTTCATGTAAGGGCACTCGCTACAATTGCAATTCTCGTTCGTCACGAAATAAAACTGCTTATGCGGAGCGAACTTCCGCAGCGAATGCTGCACCCCGCTCTCGGTCATCACGATGAAAGAGTTGCGTGCGCTCTCGATGCAGTGCTTGATCAACGCCGACGTAGAACCGATGAACTCGGCCTGCAGAAGGACATCCCCGGGACACTCCGGATGCGCCACCACCATCGCTTCCGGATGCGCCATCCGCGCCTCCGTCACCTTCCGGGCGGCAAACGTCGTGTGGACAATGCAAGCCCCCTGCCAGATCCGCATGTTCGTCCGGCCCGTCTCTTTCTTCACGTAATTACCCAGATTAATATCCGGCAGGAACAGAATCGGCTGATCGGCGGGAATCGAATTCACGATCTTCACGGCGTTCGAAGACGTGCAGATAATATCGCTCTCCGCCTTCACTTCAATCGACGTGTTGATGTAGCTCACGACCGCGTGGTCCGGGTACTTGCGCTTAAACGCCCGCACCATGTCCACCGGGCAGCTATCAACCAGCGAACAACCGGCATTCTGATCCGGAACAATCACCGTCCGGGCAGGGTTCAATGCTTTCGCGGTTTCGGCCATAAACCACACCCCGCAAAAAACAATCACCTCGCATTCCAGCTCTTTCGCCTTCCGAGCCAACTCCAGGCTATCGCCGATCACATCGGCCAACTCCTGAATCTCGCTCTCCTGGTAGTGATGCGCGAGGATCACCGCCTTCCGCTCTCGTTTGAGCGAAAGAATCTCATCGGCAATGCTGGTCGTAAAGGTCGCCATAGAAATTTACTGAAACACCGGAGAAGGCCCCGATATCTTCATTGTATCCTTCCGTTACAGATGCCCATGCGTCTGAAAGTTGCTTTGCTCCTGATCATTACGGCTCTGGCGCCCTTGGCGCAGCCGGCCAGCGGCGTGAATTGCCTCGCGACAGCCGCACCGACCATCGTCCGCACCGAAGGTTTAAGCGAACGCGTCGGCGACATCTTGCTGAACTGCTCCGGCGGCGCCCCCTCCGCCACCCTTCGCGGCGAACTCACCCGGATCTCTTTCTCTGGGCCCATCACGAACAAAACACTCCCCCAATGGAGCACTCGACATCATCCTCACCGGCAGCAGCGGATCCGGCGAAACGATCTTGAACACCCAGGCCTTCTCCACCGCCTCCAACCAAGTGACTTTCCCCAGCGTCCAGTTCAACTTGTCGTCCACCGGAACGGCCGGGCTACGAATCACCAACCTCCGCATCGCTCCCCCGAATAATCCCGAACACCCCATTCGGGTCGCCCTCGCCACCGTCACCGCCGGCCAAATCCGCACCGACAATCCGCCGTTCACCGTCGGCATCACCCAGCGCGGGCTTCTCGCCTCCTACTCCACCACCTTCGCTTGTACCCAGTCGCGACTACCAGAAACCATCAGCTTTCCCGACTTCATCCGTCACGGTGTCCGGTTCGCCTCCGTCCGCCTCACCGAAGGCTTCGCCGACTCGTTCCAGCGCAAACGCCCCCAGTCCGATCTCGGAACCAGAACACTTGTTCGATACGCCGGATTTCCGCTCGGAGCCCGCCTGCTCACCCGCTCGGTCGCCGTCGGTTCCAGCGGAGCCATCCCAACCTCCGCCGGCGGCGTGCCGCTCTTCACCCCCAGTGGAGGCGTCGGGACCATCGATTTCGATCAACCCACCGAGGGGACCCTCACGAACGGATCCCGCGTCGCCGCCTTCGAAGTCATGGACAGCGCCGCCAATCTCCGCGAGTCCGTCCAAATTTCCACATTCCTTTTAAGCCGCCGAACCGAGCCAGAGTTGGCGGGCAGGGACACTTCGCCTCGGACTGGTCACGAAAGACGAGATGGTGGCGGCACTTGTTTGCGCCGTCGAATACCCGCCCCTGTCCAGCCAAACGCTTCCCCTCCCCCAGATCCCCGACGTCGGAGCCCTTAACCAACCAGCAGGCCACCGAAGGGTTCTTTCCGCACCAGTCGCGGCCCAACCTGCATCCGCGCATCCGATGGAAGATCGTCGGTTTCGTCAGACGCGACGACGGCCCCGCTGAACACCGACGCGGCCTTCGCCAGTCGAATTAGGTCGCCCCCTTCTTCAATCGTCATTTCATGCTCCACCCAATTCGACAGCGGAAGGTTCCGGAAATACATCCGCTCCTGCAACACCATCGCCCTCTTGGTTGACGACAAGAATTTCGATTCCCGTACGTAATGCCGTTCTTCCACCCGAATATCGGCGAGGAAATTGTCAAAGGAGCTACGCTTAGCCCCCTCTTCGGCCGCGTGGACTTTGTCCTCCACCGACTGTTGTTGCGCCTGCAGCTGCGCCTGCAGCTTCGCGATAATCTCCCTCTCTTGCGAGACCGCTACATCCAGCTTCGCCTGCATGACGAAAAAAGAGAGCAAAGAGGAACCAACCGCGATGAACACAGGCAAAAGAACCCAGAGAAATGCTTCTACCGACATACTAGTCCGTATATCGGCGGCTACCGAGCGAAACTTTCGGCCTAAAGCGAAAAAACTGTGGCCTAGGAATAAACCTTAGCGCATAGGGGGATTCTGGCTACTCGGCGCTCTCCCGACTGATGATGTCGCCATCACCAGCCGAGCCCTCATACGATCGCAAATTCGCCCATATCAGTATGCTCACCATGGAGGTATTTAAAAAACCTGAACATCGACGAACACCTCCTCCAGCAAGCCAGGCTAGCGTGCCATGCGGCCCCGGATACCGAGACGGTAAGGGCTTGGTCTCGAGGCATTGGTCCGCCCCCATCAATGTCTGATCGCGCTAGCTGGCTCTGAGCCCGATGGGATCGACGTGCCTGGACGTCGCGAAAATCTCCCCTCAAAACGACGGGTCGCCCAGTGGTTATCGTCGATACGTCGGTCTGGATTCGATTTCTCGCTTACTGGTTGCCCTATGCCCCTCCACGATCTCGTCTACGGCGAACACCGCATCCCGCGCTCGGCCCCCGTTCCACACCGGGACGTTGTCGAATTCGTCCGATCCCGCCCCCTCTACGGCCGGGAAACGCGTTGGATCGATATCCACCTCCTCGCCTCCCCCTTAATCGACCGCTCCCTACTTCGGACCGCCGACCCCCGTCTCGCCGCCCTCGCACAAAAATTCGGCATTCTCTCCCACCCCCCGCCGCGCTAAACTCAGCTCAAATGCTCCGCCGAACTTTCCTCCGCGCCCTCGGTACCCTCGCCACCGCCGTCGCCAGCCCAACAACCCCTCCCCACCCCAAGCCCAACATCGTCTTCGTCCTCGCCGACGATCTCGGCATCGATGGCCTAGGTTGCTACGGCGCCGACAACTTCAAAACACCCCACATCGATCAACTCGCCCGCGGCGGCACCCGCTACACCAACGCCTATACCGCCCCCCTCTGCGGTCCCTCCCGCGCCCTCATCCTCACCGGACGCTACGCCTTCCGCACCGGTGCCACCAACCAGGACGCCACCAGTCTCCTGAAGCCAACCGTCGAAACCATGACCCCCACCGTCCTCCACCAGGCCGGCTACGTCTCCGCCGCCGTCGGCAAATGGGGCCAACTCCCCCTCGGACCCGCCGAGTTCGGCTTCGACGAACACCTCAAGTTCCAAGGCAGCGGCGCCTACTGGAATACCCAAGCCAAAGCCCGAACCTACCTCCTCAACGGCGAAAAAAAGGCTCTCCGCGACACAGAATATCTGCCCGATCTCATGCACAGTTTCGTCCTCGACTTCATCACCCGACACCGCGCCCAGCCCTTCTACGTCTACTACTCCCTCTCCCACGTCCACACCGAAATCCTGTCCACCCCCGATAGCGCCCCTGCCAGCAAAGACCTCTACGACGACAATATCCGCTACATGGACAAAATCGTCGGCCAGCTCGTCGCCCACCTCGAACGCCTCCAGCTGCGCAACAAAACCCTCATCATCTTCGTCGGCGATAACGGCACCGCCGGAGGAGCCGCCGCCCGCTCTTCCATCGGCGGACGCCGCCTCTCCGGTGCTAAAGGTTCCATGCTCGAAGGTGGAGCCCTCGTGCCGCTCATCGCTAACTGGCCCGGCAAAACCCCCGCCGGCAAAGTCACCCCGCATCTCGTCGACTCCACCGACTTCCACCCCACCTTCGCCGAACTCGCCGGCGTCAAACTTCCCACGAGCAACGTCGTCGACGGACGCAGCTTCGCCCCGCAACTCCGTGGCACCTCCCACCAACCCACCCGCGAATGGATCTTCATTCAACTCGCCCGCCAATGGTATGTTCGAGACGCCAAGTGGAAGCTCGACCAAGCCGGCGCCCTCTACGACATGAGTAAGGCACCGTTTGAAGAGCCCCTCGTCGCCCCCGAATCCAAAGATCCCGCCGCCGTCGCCGCCCGCCTACGCCTCCAAGCCGCCCTTACCAAGCTCAACCCCGCCGGCGGCATTCTCGACCAAGGCGACGGCACTGGCCGCCACGCCAAACGCGACGAGAACAAGAAGAAAAAGAAAAAACGGTAATCGCCCGGCTCCCACCGCATCGGAAGCCCCAAAAGATCCGGTCTCCCGCCCGTTCCATCACCACCGCCGCGCCTTCCCAAGAAGCCAGGTGATAGTCCTCCTGGAGAGTGCACTATCACCCCAAACTGCCACCGCCTACCGAATCGTCATCTTCCCCAGCCCCTCGCCCCCCGCCCCTAACTTAACCTCGCCTGCCGTAAACCCATTCAACTCCAAAATATAAGCCACAATGTCCGCATACGTATCGCCGGCTAACGAATCCGGAGCCGACGGCGGCATCGTCTTCCGCGCCTTGTCATAAAACGCCTCCACCGTCCGTCCCGTCCACTTACTCTTAAAATACTCCCCCGCCAGCGGCGTCCCAAACGTCCCGTTCGTCATCGAACTCCCGTGGCAAACCGCGCAATTCGAGTTGTACGCCGTCTTCCCCGCCGCGCTCTGCGCCGCCGTAAACTGCGGCGCTATCCCGCCCACCACCATCTTCGGCCCCTCTTCCTTCACTTCACTCACCACCCGCTTCTCCTCCGCCGCTACCCCCGTCCCCTCGCCCAAATAAGTGAACGCCAAAATCGCCCCCGGATTCTCCATCTTAGTCGTCGTCCCCCCTGCCATCGTCCCCGCCAATCCACCCGGATCCGTCGCTACAAAAATCGTCTTCCCGTCCGGGCTCGCCGCCGTATCCCGAAACCGGTTCTCCGATTGAAAAAACCGCGAGATAAACCCCGCCGCCGACTTCCCGTCCGCCTGCAACGGCACCACATACAACGACCCCCGCTTCAACGCCGTCACGAGCAACACCCGGTCCCAACCCTTCACCCCCGTCCCCTTCGCCTGGTAATGCTCCACGCTCGATACCGCCACCGTCGGCCAGCAAATAAAGTCGATCCCCTTGCACTTCGGGTCCGCAAAATTGAACCCCGTCGGCACCGTAAACAGCGTCGCCAGCGGATCCTGCATCTTCGGCTTAAACGCCGATTCCGCCTCCCGCGGCACCGACGGATGAATCGCCAAATCGCTGAATCGCAACTGCGCGCAAGGCGTCTTCGCCTCCGCCCACCGCGCATACTCAAACCCCCTCCCATCCCGGAAACCCGCCACATTCGGCCAACCATAGTTCCCGCCCTTCTTCAGGATGTTCACCTCGTCATCCGTCTTCGGCCCCTGCTCGGACTCATACAGCGTCCCGTCCGGACCAAAATCAATCCCCTGCGGATTCCGATGCCCATACGTAAACACGTGGCTCACGACGCCGTTCAGCTTCGGATTATCCTTCGGCACCGAACCGTCCAAATTCATCCGCAGCGACTTCCCCACATACGAAACAAAATCCTTTGCCGACAACTCCCTCTGCGTCGGCAACCGCTGCGCCTCCACAGCCAGGCAAACGTTCCCCAACTGATTATTCCCCTGGTCCCCCAGCGTCAAGTACAGCTTCTTATCCGGGCCAAACTTCAGCCGTCCCGCCACGTGGTCATTACCCGCCGGCAACCCCGAAATCACCGTCACCGGCTCGCCCAGTGTCCCCTTCGCCGCGTCATATCGCAAACGCAAAATCTTCGCGTACAGAAACCGATACCGGCTCTTCGGGTCTTTCACGCTCGGGTCCGGCCCCTTCGCCTCGTCCACGTACGTATAGGCGACGTACACAAAATCATTCCCCGTGCCCTTCAAAAGCTCCGGATGCAAAGCCATCCCCAGCAGCCCGTCTTGCCCGCCCGGCGCCGAAACCTCGCTAATCGTAATCGCGACGCTCTTCTCCCCCGTCGTGGGGTCCACGCGAGTCACCCGTTTCCCGGTCCGCTCGGTCACCCAAAGCTTCCCGTCCGGTCCCCACGTCACCTCCCAAGGCCCCGCCAGCCCCGAAATCACGACGCGTTTCTCGAACTCTTTCGTCCCGCGAATCGCCGTCTCCGGCCCATTCTGCGCCCAAACAAGTCCAACGGATCCCAACGCCGCCAACGCTAAACAAGAAAATTTCAAAAGCATATGCTTCTTGATGATATGCGCTCCCCTTCCCGCTCGTAAAATAGGTTCATGCAATATCGTCCTCTCGGCTCCACCGGCCTTCAAGTCTCCAAGCTCGCCCTCGGCGGCGCTCAACTCGGCGGAGGCTATGGCGAAATCACCTACGACAACGTCGTTCGCATCGTCCGCGGTGCCCTCGATCAAGGCATCAACCTCATCGATACCTCCCCGTTCTACGGCGTAACCCGCTCAGAGACCGTTCTCGGCCAAGCCCTCGCCGGCGTCCCGCGGGAACAGTACATCATGGCCACCAAGTGCGGCCGCTACGGCGACGCGGATTTCGACTTCTCTGCCGAACGCCTAACCCGCGGCGTCGACGAAAGCCTGCGTCGTCTCGGTATCGACTACATTGACGTGTTTCAAATTCACGACATCGAATTCGGCTCGCTGGAGCAAATCGTCAACGAAGCCTTGCCTGCGGTGGAAAAGATCAAGCAGTCGGGCAAGGTCGGCTACATCGGCGTCACCGGCCTGCCGCTGAAGATCTTCGACTATGTTATCCCCCGCTTCACGATCGATACCATCATCAGCTACACCCACTTCTCCCTGATCGACACGACCCTCACCCGTCTCCTCCCCCTCGCCGCCGCCCACGGCATCGGCGTCATGAATGCCTCCCCTGTCGTCTTGGGAATGCTCAGCGAAAAAGGCCCCCAGCCCTGGCATCCCGCGCCGGCCGCACTGAAAGCCTTTGTCGCGCAGGTCGTCGCCAAGTGGACCGCCCAGGGAGTGAGTTTAGCCAAGCTGTCCCTGCAATATTCAATGGCAAATCCACAGATCGCCAGCACCGTCTCCGGCATGGCCACTCTGGCCGAACTCCACGATTCCATCGCCGCGGCCAACGAACCCCTCGACCCCGAACTGCTCGCGGCGGTCCTCGCCGACTTCGCCCCGGTCAAGGATTCCACCTGGCCCTCCGGCTACCCCGAAAACAACTAACCCTGCCCAAGGCTCTGGCTTTGCAAGCCAGGATCGGCGCGGCCGATACGGTGAAGGTGCCTGTTAACCCCGCAGAGATCGTCATTCGCCCCGATCAAATCACCCCGGCGAACCGACATGGCCGAACCGACTGCGGCCAACCTGCAGCAAATGAACAGGGGTAGCTCCACCCCGCGTCCCCACCACGGGCCACCTCGTTTGGTTTACTTTCAATCCCCAAGCCGGACAGGCGCAAGGTGCGCGCCGTCCGGCGCTTGTCCTCTCGCCGCGTCAATTTAACGCCAAAACCCCGTGGGCGCTTGCCTGTCCAATCACCTCGAAAGTCAAAGGCTATCCTTTCCACGTCAAAGTTCCGCCCGGCGGAATCATCACTGGCGTCGTCCTTGCCCACCAATTGAAAAAACCTCGCTTGGACTGCTCGCCACGCCTCGTACGAATCGAAGGCTCCCCTCGACCGGGTCACCGCAGCCCGCGAACGCATAGGGCCCCTATTGGGTTTCCGCTGCTCCCCCGGCCGCGGCCAGCATCAAACGGACCTATTGACATCAAAAAGCCCTGATCGCAGGATACGAATCACGATCATGCGAACAACGCTACCGATCGACGATCATATCCTGGCTTCCGCCCAGGCGCTCGCCCAACTAGCCCGCCGCGCGTTTCCAGTCTTCCC
>Ga0209086_10003405_pt1 | contig 12132 bp, 21 predicted proteins | sample M_130207_XF_Meta_FD_187312 | JGI IMG/M metagenome (GOLD analysis project Ga0209086, IMG submission 187312) | Freshwater microbial communities from Lake Montjoie, Canada to study carbon cycling - M_130207_XF_MetaG (SPAdes) (version 2) | ecosystem: Environmental > Aquatic > Freshwater > Lake...
AATGCCACGTTGTAAATCATCAGTTCAGCAATGTCGCCATTCCAAAACTCAGTAGCGGCTTGCAGACCACGGCCGATGTAGTAGACATAGCCCTGATCAGTTATCGCCGTAATTGTTTTAGGATCACCAACGGCAGCAGTACCATTGACCCAAATCCTAGATCTATTTGTACCGGCAGTGTTTGTAAATGTTGCAAAAGCGGATGCCCAGTTTGCCCCCATTGATTGAGATGGATTGCCATCTGTTGCTCCATTGAAACTTGTGACCAATAATTTGTTATTGGTGTTATTTTGCTTTACTAGCCCGTGTATTTGCCCATTATTTGCGGTCGTTGAATTGAGAAAACCAGTTGTGCAAGCTGCTCGCCATGCGGCATCCGATGTGTTCATCAGTACGACAGCAACAATCGTACAGTCGGTATTTTTTGCCAATAATGTGCCAAGCATTTTTGAAGTTGTTGAGTTAAACCGGCAGACATTTTTGCTATTTTTTATTGCTAATTTCAAGGCAGGTTTTTGCGTGCCATCAGTTTGCAGCGCGTGCGCAGCATTCCCGCTCTTGTCAGACCATTGACCTACTGGATCACCATCTGCTGTCGCTGCGATTGTGCCCGCTGAATCGGTGAACAGAGTGCTTGCATCTGCGGCATCCAGCCATAGCTGCAAGCCGCCTATGCTTGCAGGAGAAAATGCTGCTATAGGAGTTACGGCATTAGCAGGAGATAATCCTATAGAAATTTGCACCTAGCAACTCCTAGTAAAGATTGACGATCGAGGTTGCGGTAGTCGATGTGCTGCGGACGTGAGTGCATCGTATCGGCAGCACCGTGCCAGCGGGCACGCCGGTAAACGTCACATTGCCGCCACCCTGCATAGTCACGGCGAGATTGCCCGCGCCGCCAACATAGAGTGCGCGGCTGACATAGACCAGCGGGACCGTGTCACTAGCTGTGACCGCAGTTGCATCATTTGCGGGCGAGGTCATACCCTCGACTAAAAACATCTGCTGATCGATTGCGCCTGCGGTCGTGGTCGTGGTTGTGGACATCGTCATCCTCCTTTTTTCTCAGTCTACTATACAGATCAGCGCGTGCGCAATTGTTCTAGTGCAGTTTTTCTCGAGTGACAGCTATGGCATAGCGGCTGAAGATTGGCGCGGTCGTTTGTGCCACCTCGACTCAGCGGTGTAATGTGATCGACTTGCGATGCCGCGCCACCGCATGCGCGGCACATTGGCTCCTCCCTCAGCACCATCAATCGCCATCTCGCCCAGGTGCGATCGTAGCCTCTCGCTGATGCGCAGGGTCGTGTCTCTGGCGCTCGCTGCGGTCGCGGCAGGTGATGGCGTGCTGGTCGATGATTCGGGATGCGGTCGGCCATTAGCGTCTCCTACTCCCGCCAGCCCAAAGACCCCATAGGCGATAGCCGTATGGGGTTTTGGGTGGCGGCGCCTACCCTTATAGTACTCGCGTACGCGCGCTCTTTGTATTTGTATTTATGTATTTGTATTAGTCTTTAGTGTAGCGCCGTCACTGCCACTGGCCTACGTTGCACTGCGGCCAGCTGGCAGCTGACGGATCGTTAGCGTTACGTTCGCGCGCGCGTGAGAGCGGGCACATGGAAGCTCATAACGCCAGAGCTTTACACAATCAGGGCGCCAAGGCGATATCTTTGCAAAATCGTAAGATCGGCCACTCAAAAAAGATAATCGATTCTAGGCCATGTTATTAACGATTAAGAGCCATGCCTCGATATTACAATCTGCACGCATGCTGCGCTGATCGGCATCATGTCGTAGCTCACCTCGATGTGCCGAACGATGCCGCAGTTGTCGTCAGCAATTACGCACCAACGAACTAGCCAATCGAGCGTTGGCTTGACGATGTTGTCGATGTCTCGATCGCGCCTCCACCCAGTGCCCGAGCGCACCGTGATCGAGATTGACACGGGCGTCTGGATCGCATCGCGTGGCACTCGGGTCGTCAGACCGATCAGATCACACTCCTCGAGCCAGCGAGAATACTGCGCAGACTTGACCACACGACCGCGCCTCGCTGGTCGCCAGATTGCGTTTGCGCTCGGTGGCACTGGCAGCGTGATCAGGATGGGCGCTGTCGGCATCGTGCTCTCTCCTCTGCGAGTCTCTCAACCTCGCGTGGATCGAGTCGGTGATGACCATCACCGGGTCGCGGAGTGAGACGACCCAGCTCGACGAGAACACGGACATATCGAGGTGATACCCCTAGGATCTCAGCCGCGCGACGTGTCCCTACGGTCTCCATCGGATGCCCTCATGACGACGGGATCTATTGTCGATGATAACCGCAGGAGGATCAGACATGCGATACCGGATCATATTGTCAATACCGCTCATATTTTTTACTTGTGGCTGCGCAGGTACGCAAATCTCTGCAAGCGTAAGTTACACCAGTGCCTCGACTTCGGTCACAATCTTTGCCAATCGCTAGAATTCTAGTTGACAGGTTCCACACCCGGAAGTATTGTTCTGGTGTCGGGCACATCGCTCGACACGACAAGTGACACGAGACACGAGGCAGACATGAGCATTATTAAAAAGTTAAATGCTGTAGCATCAAAAATGGGTTTTTTTGGGGCGGAATTTATTGTCGAGAATGAAATTGTAATCATGAATATATCTGGCAAGAGGTACTATCTAGGGCTTATTAAATGTGGATCAAAGTATTTAATTGAGGCTCTAGATAAAATTGGCTAACCCACTGATGAGCCCCGGAGCGCCGGGGCGAAACCCTACGGGGTCTGGGACGCAACAATACACGAGACACGAGGCAGACATGAGCACTATCAACCAAATTAGCGACCGTCAGATTGTCAAGTGTATATCTGAAGCTATTTCTGACGCAACCCGTTGGGGCACTAACTGCCACGACATTATCGAGGGTCGTTTGCGCCGTATCGGCGTTAGAACAAACGACATGGCTGAGAGTACTGATGGTTGCGATCTGGTTTGCCTTGCCGATGGTCGTTGGATTGTGTGGACACCATGGGAAGGCGCAAACTCAGTCGTAATCTGCGACTGACACGTACACGGGCAGCGGGGTCGTCCTAATTCCAAACGTATGTCGTAGGCAAAGAGAACCACTACGGCATATGAGCGGAGTCGGGGAATGTGACGTTGACTTCTTTGTGCGGTTCCGCTGCCCTTGTTTTTATGGAGAATCGATGGCACGTAAGGCGATAACGACTTCGACCGCAATGGCTGCCAAGGAACTTGGTTGCTCTATCCGCTGGGTCAACTATCTTATTACCGCTCGCCAGTTGCGAGCTGATCGTGATGAGCGCGGATTCTGGCAGGTACACATGGCCAGCATCCAAGAGGAAAAAAAGGCACGGACTGCACTAGGCAAACTACGGAGACGCAAGGATGCGCGGATTGACGGTGACGAGAAAAGAGGGGGAGCACGTAGTGCTCACCGTCCAAAAAGGTGACGAGGTTGTCGTGCTGGCTGTAGTAACGCTGGCACGTCTCGACTCATCATCGGCTCGCCTGAGGATTATGGCGAGCCCTGAAATCGGGATCAGGCGATATCAGGGACCACTCACGGATGAGGTAGCACCATCATGACGATCGAGACATTGGCATCAGCGCAGCTATTGCTGCGTGACGGGTACAGCATCATCCCTGTGGCGCGGGCGAAAAAGCCTGCGATAGCATGGGCACCGTACATGCTGCATCGTCCCGACGAGCAGACTGTGCAGCAGTGGTACACGTCATCATCAGGTCATGGCATCGGTATCGTCTGCGGCCATGTGAGCAGCCAGCTCTTGGTTCTCGATGTTGAAAGCGAGGACGCGTGGTTGCGTCTGCTGGATACGGTGCGACTTGGCGCAGATCAGCAGCTAGTTGACATGATCGAAACCAGTAGCCTTAGCATCACGCCTTCAGGTGGTCGTCACCTGCTGATGCATCTCGACTACAACACGCCACCGGGTACTGTGTTGGCTCGGACGGCTGCGGGCAATGTGCTGATCGAGACTCGCGGGCAGGGGCACTACATTGTCGCTGCTGGTAGTCCTGAGCATGTCCACCCTACCGGGATCCTATATAGATGGGATCGCTACATTGATCCTGAGTCTAGAGCGCTCTGGTCAGCTCCACATGTCCACCAGATCCTGACGATCGCACAGAGCCAGCACGCTCACGTACCGCCTGCGCAGCGCGCCGATCCGGTGACACGAGTACCAGGAGCAGGATCAGAGACAGACGCTCCCGGTCAAGTGTACAACTCACGCGGCAGTTGGGACACGCTACTGAGTGAGGCGGGATGGACGCTGGTCTCGACTCGAGGTGAGAGCCAGTACTGGCGGCGACCGGGCAAAAGCGACGGCATCTCAGCTACGGTCGGCCATTGCCGAAACGATAAAGCCGAGCCGCTGATGTACGTGTTCTCCAGCAGCGCATCGCATCTCGAGGCGGGTAGAGCATACAGTCTGTTTGCTGCCAGAACTGCCATGCGCCACGGCGGCGATTATGGCGACTGCGCCCGTGCGCTGTATCGGGATGGGTACAAGTCTGAGCAGGTCACCGCTACGCTCAGAGTCTCCTCTCCCGATACGGCCACGTCATCTGTCGAGGGTGTAGTCGTGACAGAGTCTACACCAGATCCAGTGCGCAGGCATCCAGACGGACGTGAGCGACGATACCTGCTTACATCAGAGCTGCCTAGAGTGGATCCTGCCATGAACTGGTTGTGGTACGGGTGCATCAGGCGCGGCGCGGCAACGATGATATCTGCACACCCCAAGGTAGGCAAGACCACGCTGATCTCGCACTTGCTGCGTTCTTTACAGGATGGTGGTGAGTTTTTAGGCCTGACGACTCAGCCCGCTCGAGTACTTGTGCTGACCGAGGAGGACGGGCCGACGATAGCGGAACGCGCTGACATCATCGGGATCGGCGATCACGTTGCGTGGTATGTGCGACCGTTCACGAGCCGCCCAACGATGGTCGAGTGGCGAGAGTGGGTTGCTGCTACGGTCAGAGATTGCATCGACCACCGAGCTGATCTACTGATTGTCGATACCTTGATGCGCAACATGCCGCTACGTGATGAGAACAACGCCACGGAGATCGACGATGCGCTGCTGCCCCTGTGGAAACTCATGGAGACCGGAGTTGCGATTGTAGTCATTCACCATCTCAAAAAAGGCGGAGGCCCTGAAGGTACTGGCGCTCGCGGGTCGTCAGCGCTCATGGCATGGCCTGAGGTTACATTTGAGCTGAGCCGCACCAATCCAGACGATGTCGATTGCCGTCAGCGCACCCTGCGCAGCAATAGTCGATTTAGACAGACGCCAGTCGAGTTAGTCATCGAGCTCGGCGATGAAGGATATACGGTATGCGGATCGCTGCGAGACGCTGAGGCGCGCGGGATCCATACAGCGATCACGCACATCCTGTCAGTCGGTGAGCCGATGTCGCATTACGAGATCGCTACTGCCATGGGGCGAACCCGGCAGACAATTGAGAGCCACCTTGCGAGGATGGTCGATGCAGGTGTTCTGCGTCGGACGGGTACGGGTGCGAGAGGTGATATTCACCGTTACACGATAGCTGGAGTTTGACACATGAAATTGGTTGCGCAAAGTGATGTACGTGAGGATCTGCCCGCTGGCGAATATACAGCGAGGCTTAAGGAGGTCAAGACACTGCCTCCTAGCGAGTTACATCCTGATTGGGGTTCATCGCTCGCATGGGAGTATGAGGTGCTGCAAGGGCCAAAGGCAGGGCAGCGCGGCACAGCGTTTACTCCGTGCGTCCTTAAGAGCCAGAACGGTCTTGGTGTTCTGATGCGCTCGATGCTTGGGCGAGCGTTTGCGGCTGGCGAGGAGTTTGACGCTGATGCTCTGATCGGAAAGTGCTTCAAAATATTCGTTGACTTTAACAAGAGCGGTAGTCGAACACGAGTAATGCGAGCAATTCCGATCGAGGATCCAGCGATACCGCTGGCCAATGTAACCTCAGCGCAGGCACCAGCGTTTACTCCTGGTCCGCGTACTGCGCCAGCGCCGACAAACGAGCTTGGGCATAGTGCTCCTCGGCGACCATCGGTTGCGCCACCGGCTGCTCCAGTCGCCAAGGTGCCGGTCGTCACCGCAGCAGACTTTAAGCGCCAATCGTGCTTTGCGTTTGTGCAGATCGGCAATAACCCAGAGACGCAGGAGATGCAGGTCTCAGCGATCCGTCAGCTAGTAATCTCGGGCACCTCGCCGAGCGAGATCAACTGCTATATACCAGAGTCAGCGTCATGGCTGACGCTCACGGCAGTGGACATGCCGTTCTGACCTTGTGCTTACGAGGACAGAGACTCACGGAGGAGTCTGATGCCGGACTTGGTCCACCTCGATCCGGCACGCACATCGATATGCCCCGAGGACTGGCAGCGTCTCAGCGCTGAGGCTTCCGGGGTGCGGTGAGTACCCAGTCACTCATCGCTCTCACGCGTACAGACATGCAGTGCAAACTGTGCCGGGTACTAGCCGAGCATCGAGGCTTGGGCGTGAGATGCCGTGATTTTGCGGCAGGTTTGGATGTTAGAGGAGCGTTCCGATGTCAGTAGCTTCAGCGCCAGTTGTTTTGATTCAGTTAGACCTTGTGACTATTGAGCTTCATCTGGAGGGCACATCTCCGCTCATCACGCATGCGTGGTCCGAGAAGGCTAAGAAGATGATGCTTGACAAGCAGATGGGCAAGGCCAGCAAGGGCAAAGAAAAGAAGGATCCAGTAGCAGATTATGAGTCTTCTTTTTATCGCCTGCCAACTGGCGCACCGGGAATGCCAATCCTTGGCATCAAGGCAGCAGCAGTCACGGCATGCACATCGTTAGGCAAAGAGATCAGCAAGGTCGCAGCTAGGCAGTTTTTCCACATTCTGCCTGATCGAGTTGGTGGCGATCTCACCGAAATCTTCTTTCCTGCTGATTGCCCGCCACGTATGCGAGAGGACATGGTGCGAGTCGGCATGGGAACCGCGGATATTCGGTTTCGCCCAGAGTTCCCACAATGGGGCGTCAAGATCAAATTGCAGTTTAACCGCCGCGCGGTTAGCCAGGAGCAGGTTGTCAATCTTCTAAACTTAGGCGGTTTCTCGGTTGGGGTTTGTGAATGGCGTCCCGAAAAAGATGGCGACAAAGGTCGCTTTACTGTGGTCTCTAAATTTTCATGGGAGTCGTGATATGTATGTTTACAAGTCTAATAGAACGGTTGTTGGTATCTCTGCTCAGGATGTTGGCGAGGAGCTTGAGCGCATCAGCGAGAATGGCCCACTAACGCCATCCCTGATTGTCGAGGAAAGCAAGCCAGCAACGGCATTACTGCATCCAGTGTTTGAGTGGAACAACAAAACCGCTGGCCAGTTGTATCGTGAGCATCAGGCACGACTGATCGTCAATGCCGTGGTGGTTGTACCTGAAGCTAATGAGCCAGCAGCGGCACCAGTGCAAGCCTTTATCAGCGTTACGACAGGCGAAGATTCTGATCGGCAGTACATGCCAGCTCAGGTGGTGGCCAGCACGCCAGTACTGCGTGATCAGCATCTGACACACATCAAGAGTCGATTGAAGACGCTGCGACGAGAGTACGCTGGCTTTGTCGAGCTGGCGCAGGTGTGGTCAGCAGTAGATGCTCTCTGATTAAAACATCGTGGGGCTGAGGTTGGACTCAGCCCCTACTTGGCAGGCGGGGCGCGGTTTGGACTGGCGAGGAGAGGCAGGGCGAGGTTAGGCAGGCGAGGCGCGGCAAGGACTGGCTTGGACAGGTGCGGTGGGGCGCGGTTTGGTAAGGCGTGGCAGGCAAGGCTCGGTTGGGCATGGTCTGTCGTGGAAGGGCATGGTCGGGCGGGGCAGGCTAGGCATGGAACGGTCGGGTATGGCATGGTGGGGTCTGGCTGGGCTTGGCTAGGCAGGCGTGGCGTGGTCCGGCAGGGTGCGGACTGGCAAGGATCGGCAGGGTCTGGCAGGCAAGGCATGGCGCGGCGCGGCTTGGTTTGGCATGGCAGGGTCAGGCGGGGCTGGGCAGGCACGGAGAGGCATGGCGCGGTTTGGCGTGGCGCGGACGGGCGCGGCGTGGCAGTCATGGTAGGGCATAGCGTGGCGTGGAGGGGACTGGCATGGCAGGCGAGGCGCGGATGGCGCGGTTTGGCGTGGTCGGGCGGGGCGTGGATTGGCAGGAGTATTTGAAATGACAGACCCATGGATTGACCACAAGGACTCCTGCGCCAACTGTGGCGCTCAGCGAGTCATGATTGCCGATGGTCTTTGTCGCTCTTGTTGGCGCGAGACTAACGGCGACGCTGAGATGGAGCGGGAAGATGTTTACTCGAATTGAGACTATATGAGCCAACGGTGACCATGGGCCTTGCTACTCGTTGTAGCGAGGCAATCCGCGGGCATGCTGTCGCTGAACTGTCATCCATGGTCACCGTTTTTTGTTTGCAGGACTGCATCTATGCGCCCATTATGGCAGGTCATGGTCGAGCATCGTGACAAGCAATGGGCGATCATCAGCAATCTCACGGAGGAGGTTGCTCGCGAGTTGAGTAGCCAGCTCAACCGCTCAGCTAAGGCAGAAGAACGGATTCTATTCTGGCCTGAGCATCTATCGTCAACCTGGGCGATCGGTGGTGAGGATACTGAGGAGGAGACATCATGCACTACGTGAGTTGTGATCCGTATGAGGTGGAGGCGGCGCTCGAGGTGCTGCGCGTGTGCCCGCAGTATTTTGGACCAATAGCTGAGGAGATACGACATGCGCTACGAGAACATCGAGCTGCGATCCGTCACGCTTTGAGCTCTGATCTCGCTGATCTGATGGGGTATTAGCGATGGCGACCCATCCTGATGATCAGATCCGCGTATCTGTCCGAGCGACACGACCATCGAGTACTGTGCCGCAGGAGGGTCGCCGGGGCATCGAGCGCATCGATGCGACTGAGGCCAAGGCTCTATTGCTGGCTCGTCAGCAATACCTCGAGGTGCGTGATCGCATGCAGGATAGCGGAGTCTTGGTCTCGACCATGGACGCATCAGGTCGTGTACTGCAATTGCCCGAGGATGCGATCATCATGGATTGTTGCAATTGTCGCCGGGCAATGACTCGCAATAAAAAAAGCTTGCCCTTGTGGGCGCGTGATCGTGTCGAGGAGTATGGTGGCAGCCAGCCCGATGGCACTGGACATCTACGACCATACTGCCGAGACTGTTATGACTGACGATCAGCTACGTTTGGTTTACGCAGCCGCGCGACGATTCCAGCCTGTAGACCTAGATCCTGAGGACTGGACACAATCGATGATCGCATGGGTGCTTGGACACATGAACTCTTACGATCCTGCCCGTGGTGCGTTTTCGACATGGGTATACCAGATTGTTCGTCGTGAGCGCGCACATCATGTCAAGCGACAAGTTGAGCGCAGAAAAACGATGCGAGTAAGCACGATCGGCGATTACGATCTAGCTGCTCCATATGAGGACATCATCGGATCTGAAGAGAACTCGATGGTTGTGGCTAGAGATGTTGGCAAAGCTTTGCTATTTTGTCTGCCGCACGAACGATATGCAGTTCAGGCATGGCTTGACGATAAATTCTTTGCCTCTGCGGCCAAGGAATCAGGGCAGGTGCGGGCAACCGTCTCACGCAACTGGCGCAACGCGGTTCAACGCCTGAGGCGCGTACTACGGAGGATGGGGTATGGATCCGATCAACCCGGCTCATTATGATCCGCGTGATGGCTCTGATGTCGATTGCGCTCGGGCGCAACTGGCAGGGCTCGGTGTACTCGGGTATCGAGCATATCTGGCGGGTAATGCGGCCAAGTATGTGTGGCGTCATACGCTGAAAAATGGCGTTCAGGATATCGACAAGGCTATCAAATGCCTCGAGATGCTGAGGGCGACATATGACCAGTGACGAGGCAGATTGGTTACTGGAGGCGCATCAGCGCATATTGAAACTCGAGCGCGAGATAAAGCGCATGAGAGATGCCATCAGGCAGAATTGTGTCGTCCGCGTGGGCGATCAGCTGATGGTGCAGGACTGGGTGAGAGGGGTGATCCGTGATTTTGACGTTACTTGCAGGACTGATGATCGGCCAGAGCGCTCACCAGAGCGCTAGCACAAGTGCTGCGCAGGGGCGCATGGCGCATCGTGGCGGGTCGTATCGCTTTGAGGGCGTCGGCTTTAGCTCGAGCTCAGCAGCGCAGGCTCTTCGCAATTGCTGCTACTACGGCCAGCGGCCAATCGTCGAGCAGTCGGTGGTACGTGGTCGCAACGGCTGGTACGCATGCGTGAGGTATCGATGATGGATGAGAGATCACCACCGACACGATATGACGAGACGTTTGCATGGTGCGGCGCTGGCCTGCTGACGGCAGCGCTCGGCTGGACGCTGTATTGGTCGCTCTGGCTCCTGCGTGAGATCCTAGGCTGATCTGCGCAGGATTGTGAGCCCGTTATTGTGCGGATGATCTAGCACGATGCGCCAGTCGGGCGAGCTATCGACAAACTCCGTGAGCGCTAGGCGTAGACCACGCTTAGCGCTCATTTTTCCCCATCGTAGAGCTGAGCTCGATGCGTGAGGGTAGGCAGGCTCATCGATGTAGCCAAACGTGTAGGTATCGTGCAAGATAATGTGCCCCAGATTTCTTACACGGGGCGAGTGGAGCTGTAGCTCTGCGCAGAGCTGGCTGTACGTGTGCCACGTGTCGATCAGCAGGCAATCTGTCTCTTCGATGTCTGCCTCGATCACATCGATCTGCCGAAACTCAAAATCAATATGCTCCTCAGCCGCGATGCGGGCATGCTCGCTCATGTCGATCGGCAGGATGTCGTAGCACACCAATCGTTTCGGTCTCGCAGACAGTAGAGCCCAGGTGGAGACGCCACCGCGTACGCCCATCTCGGTGATGTGCTGGTAGCCAGCAGCGTGCGAGCGGATCGTCTCGAGATGCTCTGAGATGTCACTGGGTCGATTGAGCGCATCGAGAAATGCCTGATCTAGCGTGCGCATGGAAGATACTCCGTGTACTCGTACGGCCAATGCGGCACGAGCTCGACGATACCGCGTGTCGTATTGTGCTGCCGCACATGCTGCGCAGCCATTTCGCTCACTATGTTGGTGCTCCAGCCGCTGGCGTGATAGCCGCCAGACGTGCCCCAACGATAGATGTAGAACCTATCCTTGTCCTCGATCTCCTGCGTGATAGTGCCGTAGCGCTTGCGTAGTTCGTCAAATAGCAGAACGTCTATTGATCCGCTATCTCTCACCTCGCTGTACCTGCCGATTGAGTCAAACACCTCACGACTCATCATCAGGTTGCAGTGGTAGAGATTGCGGCTTGCTGTAAGCTTGTGCGCGTCCTCCTCAAACCATGCACTAGCCGTGTGGTAGATGCGATTACTGTCGAGGTGTTCGACACTGTAGCTCAGACGCCACGGCAGGTAAATATCGTCGTCTTCCCAGATCGCTAATAGGTCGCCGGTGGCAAGCGATGCAGTCTCGTTGAACTTTGCGCCGAGCGGGCGGATCTGATCTGTCACGTTGCAGATCTTGACCTGCGGGTGATCGTAGATCAGCGTCTGCTCGCTGTAGTCGTTAAGGATTACGAGCTCTTTCTCTCCTGCGTAATCCTGCCTCAAGAACGACTCGATAGCGTGCTCAAGTTGTCGAGGCCTGCCATACGTTGGGCACAAGCAAGAGATCTTTGGCAGCGTCATAACTCACCCTTGAGGTCGTGATCGTACTCTCTCGAGCCATGCCGCGGCATCGACTCTCACCAGCGGATTGTGGCTGCGCCAGTCGCTGTAGTGTCCAAAAATGAAGTGACAATCTTCGCACAGCGTCATAAGATTGCCGCTTGCCAGCTCGAGCTCAGGATGCAGGTGATAGGGCATCACATGGTGTACCTCGAGTGAGGTGACACGATCACATGCCTCGCATTTCTGCTGCGCCTCGAGATGTTTTCGCCTTACTGCTGACCATCTCGGTGATCGAGGAGTGCCGCCGTAGACATCAGCAATGCCGGGCGATGTCAGCAGGCGATCGAGCCAGCGAGCAAGGGCGTTAAACATTGACTGCCTCGAGCACGTGAGTGCGGAT
>Ga0209086_10003406_pt1 | contig 12131 bp, 16 predicted proteins | sample M_130207_XF_Meta_FD_187312 | JGI IMG/M metagenome (GOLD analysis project Ga0209086, IMG submission 187312) | Freshwater microbial communities from Lake Montjoie, Canada to study carbon cycling - M_130207_XF_MetaG (SPAdes) (version 2) | ecosystem: Environmental > Aquatic > Freshwater > Lake...
GTCAATTGCCACCAAAAGGAAGAAAAACCCGTAAGTAATGATAGGACGCACCCCCGCCCTTAAATTCTTCATCCATTGGCTTGTACCCTCATTTAAACTTGTATCGTGGGCATAGATGGCTTGCATCTCGGCTTGTTGTGCCCCTATAAGGGCTTGTGAGGTTTGTGCCTTGGTTTCTATCTCAAGTTGGTCAGTATGTATATGCTCGACCCGTTCTTGCGCCTCAAAGCCTGCTTTACGCAACGCCAACTCACGCTCGGTCTGCATTGCCGCCAACGCCAACTCATGTTTCTTATCAGAACGGTCTTGAAAAAAATCAAGCAATTTGGGCAAACCGCCCATCAAAAAACTAATTAGGGTTGATATTAGAGTTAACATTTTCTTCCTTTCGATCCACCTTACGGCGTAATGCTTCAACTTTTTTCATTTCCATTTGAACTTCTTTTTGCGTCTGCTTAATGTCTAAATAAACGGACGTAATCAAAGGCAGAATAATTACAAATATTGCCGCACAAATGATAATAATAACAAGATTCATTTTTACCACCCATACCGTGCCTTTCGATCCATTACGATAACCCACCAAATAAAAGCCAACATTCCCAATACAAAAGTGACCGCTACAAAATAAATGAGATTATCTTGCATCTTGCTAATCATTTGTTCCTTTTTACGTTGTGCATCACGTTTCTTTTTTTCTATTTTATTTCTTGCGTAATCTTGTTCGGCAAGGATATGAGTTCTCATTTCGTGGCATTTTGTGTACAAAGCACCTAATTCGGGGGGTGATTCCCATATAAGCAATTTATGCACTTCTTCGCTTAATTTGTCCATTTGTGACTGAATTAGCACCCGATTAAGGGCGGATTCCATCAAGTTTTGATTTGGGTCGTAAACCGACTTAGACTTTATTTCTTCTTGGCGAAGTATGTTTTCAAGTTGTTCTTGAAGCCTAAAAAGTTTTGCAAGGTTTTGCGCCAACTCAGTATAAACAGAGTTTTCATCTGCAACCACTTTAGATTTTTTATTGCTTTCAGTACCTCTAGGCTCGATTGGAACTTGCACTTCCACCGTTTTAGTAAAGAATCCAAAAAATCCACCAACCTCTTTAGTAATGGTTTTAACTTCGTTATAAGTCTTTTGCGCGTCATTTATCGTCCCTTTGACTTGTTTATATAATTCTGTCCCGCGACGTATAGCGGCAACACAAGTATTGGCTAAAGCCAAAAGAGTTAGCGGATCAATTTGTTTTTCCAATCCAATGAGAGATATAGCCAATTACGCTTGAAGCGGCAGACACCAATGCCATCCCCGCCCAAAAACCACCACGCCCCTTGTTAGCCAACGCAATAAGCGTTTCCATGTCGCGCTCAAGTTTGTCTACCTTGTCGGTCATGTTCTCGACCTTTTGCCAAAGAACGCCGTATTTGACGGGATCAATGTCCATCATGCCAACTGCTCATCTGTTGGTTTAGGTAGCGTATGCTCCCATTTGGAAATGTCCATTATCTATTCTCCAAAGCGGTAATTCGTGCGGTCAGGGAAATGATGAGGGCTTGTTGTTCTTGGATTGCTTTTATACACAAAGAAACCATAGGGCCGTAAGCCAAAGCGTCTGGTGTTCCGTCTTCTGCGTATTGCACAAACTCAGTCAAACCAGCATCATGGATTTCTTCAGCAATCAGGCCACCAAAAGTTTTATCTGCATCAAATTCTGATTTGCCTTTGTAGGTAACAGAGCGCAAAGTCAATAATTCAGCAAGACCATGCGGCGAGTCTTGAACATCTGTTTTGTACTTCAACGAAGACGTTGAACGGTAAACAGACCCATCACTATTTATAAAAAAGTTTGCTGCGCTGCCTGTTGTGTTGTTATATGTTGACGGCATAAAAACATAGCTGTCATTCCTTGTACCAAAAACGACAGTTCCGCTAGAGTTTGTTACATAGGTTGAATAAGAGCCAGATGTTGCACCAGCACCTTTTACAGTTAGCAAACCAGATGATGTTGTAGTCCCCACCAGCAAGTTACCGCTAGAGTCAATACGGGCAGATTCAACCCCCGCATTAGCAAAAGCAACAGTACTTGCCGCAGGAAACCATACGCCTGTTGTAGCCCCACCCGTAGCACCTACTAAAGCAGGGGCGGCGGCAGACCCCGCCGCAATGGTTGTTATACCCGTGACCGCCAATGTTGTGGCAACAGTCTCTGCCGCCGTGTTAACAACGCCTGGGGTGTTAATTCCCGTCGTGCCATTTAGCGTGATAGTCATACGTTCTCCTCTGCGGGTAGTGGTGTGTTGCCTTCAGCAAGCCAAGCAAGATAGGCTTGATAGTCTGTGTTGGCTTTATCCATAGGGATAAATGCGTTGTCTAAAAGACGCTTAATGCAAACAGCGTCACCTAAAGCATTAGCAGGAAGTAATTTATACATGGTTAGAGTTCCGCAGAAGATGTAAATGAAAATGGATTTGAACCAGAATCATTAGAAGTTTGATACCAGTAATTTATTAAATCACCAGATGCACCCACAGAGCGTGTGTTTGTAATAGTTGATGCAACCCGTTTAGTCACTTTAAATGGAAACTGAGTGTATATACCACCAGTTCCAAGTGCTGTTGCGGTTACGCCTCCACCTAATTCATAGTACCTCTGACAAAGCATTAACTCAGTACCATACGGGCGATAGTCAAACGATGTGGCAGTCGAGCCTTTTTCCAATTGCACATTGCCAATAGTCCAAGTTAATCCCGCCGTCAATGCGCCAACAGTAAACAAGATTTGTATGCCCGTAGTAGCCGCCGCAGGTACAACAATATTTGTAGAGAAGTTAGTAACTGTTGCGCTAACTGTAAATGTTCCTGTCGAAATCTGTGTAACTGTTGGGCTTGCCAACGTGCCAAAGGTATCTGCGGTGGTGGTAGCGTAGTAAGCCGTCCAAGTGACAGTCGTTAAAGTTGCCGATATAGCCAAGTCTGCTGACAATGTACAAGTAGACCCTGCCAAATCGTAAGAGTTTTTCTGCTCAATACGTTGACCAAAGCCTACGGCGGTAACCGATGCCGCACCTGTAAACCTGTATCTGTTTTGAACTGCTCCTGAACCCGCAACTTGCTGACCCGTGACGTTAGCACCTGTACAGTACCCATACCATCTATCAACAGAATATGCCAAAGCCCCCGCCGCAGTAAATGTTTGTGATGCCGCCGCATTTCTTTGGTCAACAATCATTGAGCCGTTCAAAATTCTATTCTTGAACCCAAAGGTGCTGGCAGAGTCAAACTGCCCAGCTAGGGTGATGCCCGTTGTGCCTGATATTGTTATTGGCATTTTATATCCCCAATGCTTGTTTAAGTTTTGCCAACTCGGTTGGACTTTCCAAAATCAAATCTGTTAATGATTTAGGTGCTGGCATTTCAACAACTTCGGGTGGATTTGGGTTTGTAAATTGACCATTTGCATAAGTCCAACCAATGCTAGCCACATTGGTTTGAATAGCTACATAACCATCTTCAAAACCCGCAGGAGGTGTAGAGGGTTGTGATTCATATTCAATGACATTGACGACAACACCATCTTTAATGATTGCGTATTTATTCATTAGTAATACTCCGTAACAATAATAATTCCAGCCCTACCAGCACCACCTGCAAGTGCAGTTGCCGCCGCCGCACCACCTGTACCACCTGCACCAACTGCATAAGCATAAGTTGCGTCTACTGAAGTAATTGTTTTTTCAACATATCCACCCGCACAACCACCGCCACCGCCAAGTTGTGCGCCTGTATCCGCACCACCACCACCACCTGAACCAGCCGCCGCACCCACAGAACCTGCTGTTTGATAAAGTCCACTACCACCGCCACCAAAAGCACTTGACCCGCCTACTCCACCTATTGAATAACCTGAGCCGTTGTAAGTGTTTGTTGTGCTTGCACCTTGTCCACCAAACAAATTAATGTCACCGCCAGTTCCTGAAACGATTGTTCCCAAAGAGTTAGTTCCCGTTCTTCCAGCACTTCCACCTGTTGCCGTAAGAGATGCGCCAAAAGTTGTATTTCCACCACTAGACCCATTTGAACCCGTATTACCAGCCGCGCCGCCACCGCCACCGCCAACCATACGAACCCAAATGGCTTTTACATTAGCTGGTGTTGTGTATGTTCCTGAACCAGAAGTAAATACTTGAACTGTTGTCAAACCTGCAATAGATATTGTTCCAGTTACTGTTGGCAACGTCAGTGTGAAGTTGCTGTTTGTATTTGGCGCGGAAATAGACAGCGTACCTGTGCCACTTGCGTTGCCTTTAAGTGATATTGCGCTCATTTGTTCTCCTTATAGAACCACCCAAGTGCTACCACTTGGAACGGTTACAGTTATTCCCGAATTAAGCGTCAATGGCCCTGCGCTCATTGCATTTTTGTTTGTCGTAATTGTGTAGTCCACGCTTATTGTTATGTCGTTTTCGTAAACAAAAGGGTTGCCACCACCACCTGACGCACCACCAATCCCTGCCCATGCAGTACCACTATAACCCTCAAATTGAGTGTTTGTGCTATTGAAACGCAACATCCCCGTAGTAGGTGTTGGACGCTGAACCGTTGTACCCGATGGTAATTTGACCGCACCCGTTGTTACCACCGATAAATTAGTGCCATCAAACGCTAATGCCGCACCTGTTGTAACCGCTTTAGACCCATTTAAATAAGCAACACCGTTAGCAGTTCCACCCGACAAAGTTGTAGCACCCGCAATGTTTGCCGTTGTGCCCACATACAAAGCCTTGGCAACACCTAATCCACCGTCAACAATAGCCGACCCCGTTGTGATAGATGAGGAATCCGTCACCAAGGTTGATCTAAGCCCTTGTGCAAAGGGAATTTGTACCGTTGTGGTCGTCTGCCCATCCTTAGTAATTGCGGTGCTTAAACCCGTCGCTAAGTCGCTTGTGAGGGAGTTAAAAGCAGTAGACGAGATAACTGTTCCCGTAACAACGGGTTGCCCAGTTGTGTTGATTTGGAATGTCCCAGAACCATTGTAACTCATTTGTATTACCTTTAATGTTAATTAGGGTCTGTTGGGTAACATATTGTTTAACTCAATCCTTGGTGTAGATTGAGCCGCCAATAAAGCCGCCAATTTTGCTTGTTGTGCCGTCATTGGTATTTTGCCTGTTAAGTTTGCTACGGGTTGCTTTGCTTGATTTAAAGCATTAGCCATTTGTCCATATTTATATGCCGCTTCGCCAACCAAACGCGGTGATGACGCGGCAAGGTCAACCGCCGCCCCAATAGGCCCACCCGCACCATAAGCCAAATACGCAGTCGCAGGGCTTGCCCCTCTTTGTAGACCCCTTGGTGTAAATTGATTTAACGCTTGACCCGCAAGAGCAGGCATTAATTCATTACCGCCCATTGTTTCTAATTGTTTAGCCAATTCCAAGCGTTGCCCATAATTAGTATTGACATTGTTACGCATTAAAGACTGCAATTTACGCATTGCCGTGTCAGCCGATGCGGTTTTACCAAGGGATAAAGCACGTTCAATTTCTTTAATTTGCTCAGAAGCCTCGGTGTAATTCTTCATTACTTTGGAATATTCGGGGGCTTGATTGCTAATTTCTTTTTTAACAGAATTGTAAACATCCTTAGCCGCAGAATAAGCCGTTGTGCTTCCCGTAGGCAATTTTTCAATAGATTCCCAAATACTTTGCTTTAACTTGTCCATGCCTTCGGGTGTGTGAAACTCGGCGGCATCTTGTTTTTTCCAAGTATCTACTTTGTCTTTAATATCCTTTAGCACATCCTTTGTGCCTTGATTGACCACTACGCCCTTGTATGATCCTTTGCTTTCAGCATCGGCAATGGCTTGATCTATGCCTTTAAAATTTAATTGAGTTTTGTCATTTTTAATGTCAACCATGCCCGAACGATATTCGGTTTGTTTATCCAAATTCATTTTGGCAAGGTTTGTTTTGGCATCGTCTAAAACTTGCGTAATTGGAGCAGTCCCACGCATATTCTCTAAAAAAGTTTGATTACCTTCTTTGCCTGCTTTTACCGCTTGAGCAATAGGTTCAGTACCAACACCCGTTTTTAGACCTAATCCTTGTTTGGTTAGTGCCCCCGCCATCTCATACGCCTTTGTAGGCGCACTTATCATGGCATTGATAGGATTGGTTACCTCTCCCGCCGTTGTAAGCGTAGAAGCCACTTTACCCGCCATTGGGATTCGCCCTGCTATTGCTCCACCACCGCTTAACAATGTAGATATATCAGCCATTGCACCAACGGGGTCAGTAGCAATTGTGTTTTTAATGTTTTCAATGCCACCGTAGCGTTCTTTTAATGCGCCACCCGCTTGATTAGCGGCATTTACGGCACGTTGCGCCGCTTCGGGGTTGGTTTCAAACTTGTTAATAAAGTCTACTACGGGTTTAGGCATTGCTTTTTGTAATGCCCCCGCGCCCACATCCAATATTCCCGAAACAGTTTGAACGGGGTTGGTTACGGCATGATAAAGATTTGATACTAAATTACCTGCGCTTGATGGAACATTGGTAGCCGCTTGTGCCAACATATCTCCATAACCCATGTATTTGGGTTTTTCTGCTTGTTTTGGCGTTCCATATAAATCAGCACTTAAGCCGCTAGATGGCGCACCGTAAAGTTCATCAAGTAATGCCATTTATTGCACCTTATAACCTTTTGCTAAAGCGTCTTTTGTTACTTGCTCAATTGTTTTTCCTGTTTTTGTTGCAACTTCCTGTATCTCTTGCATGGTTGTAGTTTTTTCAGCCACACTTGGTTTATTAAGAATTGGATTTTCTTTAAATCCTTGTTCTTTACTGTAAATGTCTTTCATTGCATTTGATTCGTTTGCAACTTCTAATTTCAATCTATTTAATTTTTTCAGCACCGTTTCTTTATCATCTGTTGCTAATGGAATAAATGGCATAAGTCTTGGTGATTCGCTTGCCGTGACTGCCGCGCCACTTCTATCGTGAAGTTTTAAAGACCCAATATCGGCAATTTCAGCCCTTGCGCTAACGCCTTTCGGATCAACTCGATTAAGAATTGCGTTTGGCAAATATCCTTTAAAACCCGTTGCATTTTTATCCCCCGTCATGCCAGGCAAATCTACGCCCGAAACCAATGCAATTGCACGATCTAACTGATTGTTTGCGGTTTGATTTTGAATAATTGCTGTATTAACACTTGGTGGTATAGGTTTTAATTTTTCGCTTGGGGGCGCAAATCCTTCAATTACAGATGGCGCACCGCCACTTTTGCCTGGTTGTATAAATACGGGATTGCCGTTTGCATCCGTTGCCGCTACGGGTGAACCATAAGTAACGGCGGCAGGTGGTCTACTTGCTTTCTTTAATTCTGTTTCGTAAGAAAAGAAATCTAAAGGTTTTTTGTTTGCATCTTGCATTTGTTTAACATATAAATTATATTTTTCAACATCAGCCGTTGGTCTTACGGGTTCTTTAGGTGCAAAAGGTGCTTGTACTAAAACTTCTCCTTTTGACCCATAAACGCCTTGACCTGCGCTTAACACTCTTGGCTCAGTTCTTTTTCGTTCTGCTTCCGCTTGTGCTTGCATTTGAGCCATTTGTTGAGCCATTGCCATTTTGACAACTTCGGGATTTCTTATTTGCGTTATATCAAAATTTGATGGCAAACCAACACCTTTTGCCGCAACCGCAGGCGCACCTGGCGTTACTCCGTAATTACCCGCCCCCGTTTGACCCATTGGAATAACTCCACCCAATTCATCTCTTTCGGGGCGAATTTGCATTTGTGAATTATCGGTAATATCGTTTACATTTGGCGTAAATGTTGGCGCACCTTCGGGTGTTCCCGTTCTTGGTTGCATGGCTTCAAATAATTTTTGATACCCACCAAGCGTTTCTGATTGTACTTTTTCAGCCAATGTTTTGGCTTCTTGTGTGGCTTCTTCTCTTTTTTTAGAACCTTTGTACGCTTGAAGCATTTTAGCCAACCCTGCTAATGGAGATACATGAACACCCGCTTGCGTGGGCATCTCAATAGGCATCATTGATTGCTGTTGCAATACGTCCGCAAGACGCATTTTGCGAGCAATGGCTTCCGATTCGGCGGTGTAAGGGGATAAATTAATGTCAGCCATAATATTCCTTTATGCCAATGCCGATGCGCCTAATTGATACAAACCCGCCCTATTTGCGTTAGATGTACCCGTTTGCGTGTTGTATATGTTTAAATCTGCCGCGCCTTTTGCTTGAGTTGCGGCAAATAACGGTGCAGGGGCGACGTTTTGACCTTGATATGCACCAAAAGACGGATTGGCTACTTGTGAACCCGACATTAACGCATTGATTTCGTTTAACGGTGTTTGTCTTTGTGTAAGGGCTTGCGCTAATGCTTGTTGGTTAGCAGTATTGGCAAATTGTCCGCTTTGCAATGCTTGGTTAAATCCTTGAGCATTTGCACCCGTATCCAACCCAATACCTTGTAAAACCGCTTGGGTTCTTGCATCGTTTTCTTGTTGTCCAAGTAACTTAATGGCGTTGTCATACGCCTCAGAGCCTGGGCGTAATCCTTGGTTAATCAACTGCGTTTCGGTGCTAACACGGTCTCTTTGCAACGACGGTTCTAAACGCGACATAATCGCTTGTTGACCCGTAGTCCCTGCGTTAACGGGCATCTTGGCTATTTGGCTTGTATCTAATCCTGTTTGAACTTGTCCACCAAAAGAAAACGGTGTATTAAATGTAGTTTGAGCATTTTGAACACCAAGGTTGCCCAATTTAGCCAATCCATATTGACCTTTTTGTTGCTCATCTAAGGCTTTTTGTGCTTCGGGAGTAAGCGTTTGAGTAACGGTTGGTTGATCGCCGTTAAAAGCAACGGTTTGTGTTCCATAAGGCGTGTAGTAATTGGGATTGCTTATCTTTGCCCCAACGCGAGCCGCATCTATGTTAGCCGCACCTTGAGCAACCGCCGCGCCTGTGTAATCGGGAACGGCAGGGGGCGCATCAGCCCTTCTAAATGGGTTTATATCTGCAAAAAAACTCATGATATTTCCTTATAAAACTCCACCGTTTTGGAACACCAAATCCGATGCTATCCATTGCAATTGTATGCCCGATGTGGCACTTTTTAACAAGGGCGCAAACGTATATCCAATTTGTGTGACCCCTTGCCATTCAGCACTTGGCACTAACCCAGCTCCCCAAAGGGCGTTATCCCATGTTGTGCTATCCCATAAACCATACTCACTTGGCGTAAAGTCCAATTGAACCGATTGGTCAAGCAACGAATAATCGACGTTGACGTTCCCATACACGGCAGGCGACCCATCCGTAAACAAGTGATACCGAATCATCTCGCATTGTTTTTGTAGCGCACGACCATAATTTTGAAACGACTGAATGGCAAAACTTTGAATATTTGCCCCATCGTCCGCATTGGTGTTCCATGCCAAACCCACAAATCCATTGCCACCAAAATAAGGGTTATCTAAGTACAACTCCCAACAATTAGCGTTCCAACCCGTAAAGTTACACCACGATTTAGTGATGTTGTTCATTACATATTGTTGTTGGTTTGTCCCTTCTTGTACGGGCACGTTCATCAATAATTGGTTTTCCTTTGGGTAATACAATAATCCCCATCCGTAATTTGTTGAATAAAGCGAAATCGCTTGGCTCATTGCGTACTGAATCTTATTCGTAATTGACACCCTTGGGTCAAGCCGTGACGATTGCAAAGCACCCGACATTGGCACTACCCCATCCTGAGTAATGATCAACAAATCACCACCAAACTTAGTCCAACATCTTCGCCCAATCGGTGCGCCAATTGTGTAAATACCAATTAACTTAATTCCCGTTGGAGTGGTTGGGTCGGTCAATTGCCATACCGCCACTTCCCCATTTGAGGTAATAAACGCAAGGTAGTCATCCATTCCGTAACCCGCGTCAAGCGTCCAATTCATCCCCGCCATGATGTAGCCACCTTGCATAAACAAAGATGACATATCCAAGGATGTAGCCGCGCCCCCAATCGCGTTAACGGGCAAATACCATGCTTTTAAACTGCTGTTTTCAACCATCCAAATGCGGTTTTTAAAGATACTAATGTTGGCAATTGTTGCCGTATCCACGCCCGTCACATTGTAAGGAACACCATCCCCATCTTTTGCCCATGCAGAACCCGTAAAAACACGCATCTTATCTGCGCCATTGACGCACATTAAATAAGACCCACCCGTTGTCGTAAAGTTAACGTATTGGAATCTTGCGTTTGTCAAACTTGAAACACTTGCCGCCCCCACCGCACCACCCGCCGTAACGTCATATATTTTGGTGGTTGCCGCCGCAAATAACTTGTTTGCCGTAGCCGACGCATAACCCATTACGGTTTCAACTTGCCCCGTAATTCCTGTTGCCCATTGTGAGTAACCGTTTCGTAAAACTACGGAACTCGTGCCAGGCCACCAATTCGTGAGCGTCACCGCATCTTCAATTGCCATTGCTCCTAAAGAATCCCGTGCGTTCCATCCCCCAATAGGCGCAGGAACGGTGACCGTGACCGCCGTTTGGGTCTTGGTTCGTGCAAGTTTTCTAAAGGAACTTAACATTACTTTTTATTTCTTGCTGAAATGGCTTTTGCTGTTTGCCGAGCATCTTCTTTTGATGAAGCCCCCCATGCCTTTAGCGAAAGTGCCAATCGAGTGGGTTCGCCGTTTTTCTCCATTGGCCCTGCCGTTGCACCCATCCGCGCTAGAAATGACGCTCTACGGGGGTTGTCACCGCTTTTAACGGGTGGTTTAAGCGTTCCCCCTGTCTCGGCATGGTACGAGGCACGACCCTTGGCATTGAGGCCACCTTCGGGGTTTTTACCTTCTTTCTTTTGCCAAGCCGCACTCATTTCTTTTTCTCAGGTTTAGCAGTCTTAGCCGAATCTTTAAAATCTTTAGCGGTTGGTGCGCCTTCAGAACCAGGCTTTCTCATTGTTTCGCCCGACCCTGCGGCTATTCTTGCCCTCTTATCTTGAATGTTTTTGTAAAGTCCATCGAGTTTCATATCATCTCCTTAAACACTAGGCCAATTTCCGTCTTGCACACTCCAAGGCCCGACAAGCTGATTCATGCCCACGGGGGCTAAACTCATGCTTGGCACGGGTACATCTTGCGCTTTGTTGTAACTCAGAGCGCGTGTAAATTCACCAAGTTCAATGCCGTAATCAAGTTTCTTGGCTTTCAAGAAATAAAACTTTAAACCCGCCATCATTAGATCGTCAGGGAATACGGATGTGTCTGTATCCAAGGTGAACGCCGCCTTTGTGCCCTCACCCGACCCCGTAGCACATACCCAATAATTAGATACATATTCAAACGAAAAGTTGTAAACAGTCGTGAGGGCTTGGAAAATCCTAAACTTGTTGTTGTATATCCGATAACGCTCGCGTGGGCCAATCGAGATAATGCCACCTTGTAAGAACTGCCAATCCTGAGACGACTTAGTTCCAAGGTTGCGCCAATGGTCAGTTCTGTCCCAATTGGTATCCGAAATCATGCGGTCATAACCACTTGGCAACGGATAGTCTTGTTTGGCAAAGGTCATAGAAACCGATGCCGTAGAAGTCGTGACGGGTGAATTAAGCGTTACTTGAGTGCCTGAGTCAATTGTCAAAATCTCCGCATAAGGTGCTTGACCCGTTCCCGTAATCACGTTTCCGACTTGTAATGCCGCCGTAGTTGGAATTGCCGTAATCACGCTAGAACCCGCCGTGATTGTGCCTGTTGTGCTTGTAGCAATTTCGGTCTGCCAAATATAGGCTTTGACCAAGCGTTGCCACTCAAAATCCCTTACCAAATCCTTACCAAGTCTTTGGCATAAAGCTAGAAGTTGTTGAGTTTGATTATTTGCCGAACCAATTACGGAAGTCGGTTGAGTTAAGCCGAGTTCACCCGATACTTGATCAACCAACTCCAGTAACGTATATGACATTTAAGTTTCCTTTTTAGGTCTGCCACCCTTTTTCTTCTCAGTAAGGTCGGCAATCATTGCCCTCAATTGTGCCATTTCTGCGTCCTGTTGTGCGATTTTTGCGTCGGTTTCTGCACGAATTTTGTCAAAC
>Ga0209086_10003407_pt1 | contig 12130 bp, 9 predicted proteins | sample M_130207_XF_Meta_FD_187312 | JGI IMG/M metagenome (GOLD analysis project Ga0209086, IMG submission 187312) | Freshwater microbial communities from Lake Montjoie, Canada to study carbon cycling - M_130207_XF_MetaG (SPAdes) (version 2) | ecosystem: Environmental > Aquatic > Freshwater > Lake...
CCCAAAGCTTCAATGGGGGAATGCGCAGGCCTTCAGCATAAATCTCGGTGGCGGCGGGGTTATAGCCTGCCGGCACGGGGCCGCCGATGTCGGTCAGGTGGCCTTTGCACACCGTCCAAAACACCAACTCACCTTGGTAAAAGACGGGGTAGTACATACAGGTGTCGATGATATGCGACCCGCCATATTCTGGATCGTTGTGCAAGATCAGGTCGCCGTCGTGAATATCGCCCTCAAAATACTTGGCGACCGATTTCATCGCGGGGATCAGCGAGCCAAGGTGGATCGGAATGTCTTGGCCCTGCAAGATCATCTCTGGCGTGGCGTTGAACAGCGCGGTTGAATAATCATGCGCCAGATTGAACACCGACGAGCGCGCGGTTTGCTCCAGCGTCAGCGTCATTTCGCGCTGCGTGGTTTCCAGCACGCCGCGCACGACGGAAAGGGTAATGGGATCTACCTTCGAATGGGACATCGGACGCTCTTTCTAACAAAAGGTCAGGCTTACTGCGGGGCAGACTTCGCCCCTTCACGGGTGAGCCTGCCCGATTCCCACGCAGACGTCTTGCGCCACAGCGAACAAGGATTTGTCAGCCCGCGCACTTCATAGGCCAGCCACCGCCACAACCCCCGAATTCCCTTGCAAAGAAATTCGCTTTGCCCAAGCATAGTTCGATAATCTGGGCCCAAGGGGGGCAGTGCGTTGACACTTATGCGCCACAGCACATCCAACCTGCCACCCGCCGCGCGGGCGGGGCATTGGAATGGGGTGATTGCGGATGTGTATTTTCCGCTGCACTTGACCTTTCGTGATGCGGCCCGCTTTGACGGGCAGTTGGAACACCAAAGCTTGGGCGATTTGTCGCTGTCACGGTTGCAAACCGAACCGGTGCAATACGAACGCCACCCACGCCACATCGCGGGCACCTGCGAAGAGCAATATCTGATCACCATACCCCGCCGCGCCCCCGTCACCTTTCGCCAATTGGGGCGCGAGGTGCGCTGCGATCCGGGGGGGTTCCTGCTGGAACGGGGGGACGAGCCTTATCGCTTTTCCTATGAGGCGGCGAACGATCTATGCGTGCTGAAAGTCGCCAAGCCCGTGCTAACCCAACGCCTGCGCAGCCCTGACCGCTTTTGCGCCCAAGTCTTTGACGGGCGGGATGGGTTGGGTGGCCTGTTCACAACCATGGCCCAACAGGTCCAAGCCCAAGCCCCCAATGACGTGGCAGCGGGCGATCTTTTGGGGCGGCACTTGATCGAACTGTTGGCTTTGGCCCTCGACCGCAACGGCGAGATGGCGGATGGGGCGCAAAGTGCGGTGCGCACAGCGCATCTGAAACGCGCCGAAGAGGTGATCCGCCGCAATCTGTCAAACCCTGACCTGTCCCCCGATTTGGTGGCCGATGCCTGCGGCATTTCCAAGCGCTACCTGCACGAGCTTTTCGCTGACGGCAACGCGACTGTGTCGCAACTGATCCGCGAACAGCGCCTGATTGCGGCGCGCAATTTGCTGGCGATGTCAAACCCCGGCCCAATGTCTGACATCGCCTATCGTTTTGGCTTTTCCGATCAGGCCCAGTTTTCGCGCCTGTTCAAGGCGATGTTCGGCCAAACCCCCAGCGGCTACCGCGCCAGCCTGACAGGCCGCTAGACCCGCCCCAACCAAGCACCCGATTCCAGCAGCTGTTCGATATGCGCGCGGATCAATTGTACCACGGCGCGCGTTGCAGGGGCTTGGGCGCGTTGGGGGGCGTGCACCAAGATCAACTCTCGGCTGATCACAGGGCCTGTGATTTTTTGCGCCACCAACTCTCCACTTTGCAATTCGGCCTGCACGGCGGTGACGGGCAAAATGGTGCGGATCGTGCCGGTGGCCACAAGGCCGCGGATGGTGGGCAGGGTTTCCAACTCCATCGCGACAGACAGGCTTACTTGGGCCCGCGCGCAGGCCTCATCCACCAGAATGCGCAATCCATGCGGCGCACCGGGCAGGGCCAAGTCTTCGCCCGCAAGGTCGCGTAGCGCCACTGTACCCCCCTGCCCAATGGGGCGTGCGTGGCACGAAGAGATCAGGTGCATATCTTCAAACAGCAAATGCTCGGCGTCGGGAAAGGTGCCCGCGCGCACTTTATACAGCACCGCCAGATCAACCCGCCCGCTTGCCAGCCATTCGGCAACATAGCCGCTAAACCCTTCCAACACGCGCATCTGAATGCCTGGAAAATCGTTTCTGATCTGCGACAGCAAAGGGGCCAGCAGCACCAAGCCAACCGAGGGCGGAACCCCCAGCGTCACCACCCCTTGCAAGGTGGCGTGGCTGGCGTTCAGGTCTGACCTGATCTGCGCCACATCGGCCAAGATGCTGCGCGCGCGGGTTAGAAAGGTGGCCCCCGCTTCGGTCACCACCACCCCGCGCCCGTTGCGGTAGAACAGGGAAACGCCCAGATCCGCCTCTAGGTCGCGGATGCGGCGGCTAAGGGCGGATTGCGCAATGGTGTGCGCCATGGCCGCTTTGGAAAAGCTGCCCGTTTCGGCGATGGCTATGAAATACTGAAAGTCGCGCAGGTCCATGGCCCAAGCCCCAATGCAAAAGGGCGGGCGGCAGGGTTTCCCCACCGCACCGCCCCCTTACTGACGGGCCTTAGCCCCCCCGTGTCAAGCCATAGTCAAGCTGGCGCGCAGCTTGGCTGTGGCGGGCAGATCAAGGCCCCATTGGTAGCCGTTGGTCACGGGCTTGACGACCACGCCGTAAACTTCGCGCGCGTGGTCGGGGGTGATGTAGCCATCCAGCAGGTCATCCAGCACCTTGTTCGGATCACGCTTCAAGCTGGGCCCATAGCCGCCGCCGCCGGGCGATAGATAGGTGATCACATCCCCCGCCTCTGCCCGCAGGCCCGAGATTTTGGCGGGCACGTCGATCGGCGGGGTGTCTTTGGTGTGGTTGTGCATCCGCACCGCAGCCGTGACACCTTCTCCACCGCCAAAGATGCCCCATGGCACATCCTCGTTGCGGTCGCTTTCGTGGGTCATAAAGCCCGGCACCAAGAAGCGCTGCGATTTGACCACGCCCATGCCGCCGCGAAACTCTCCGGCCCCGGGAAAGACGTCGTCGCGAATTTCGTAGCGGTCGCAGATGACGGGCAGGTGCATGCCCAGATCTTCCAACGGATTGTTGCGGGTGTTGCGCATCAACTCTTCAATCGTATCAGGGCCGTCCGATTTTGGACGCCCGCCCATAGACGCCTCGTTCACCTCGATCAGCACCCAGTAATCGCCACTGTCGCGCACGCCGGAATAGCTGGCAAACGATAGGCAGGCGGCGTTTCCGGCGGTGCATTTGTCGGGCAGCACGGGGGCCAGCGCTTTGATGATCAGGTCAACGATGCGCTGGATCTGGTTGAACCGCGCCTCGCACGCCGCAGGGGCGATGGGGTTAAAGATGCAGCCCAAGGGGGCCGTCACTTTCACAGGGCGGAAAGAGCCTTCATTTTGCGGGATGTATTCGGTGTTGGTGTAGGTATCCAACAACAGCGCGCGAAAGGCGAAGTAGCACGCCACCTTGGTCGAGCCTTCGAAGGGCACGTTATAGGCCGTGGGCACCTGTGGCGAGGAACCTGTCATATCAACCTCGACATCGTCGCCCGTCACGCGCACCGTCACCTTGATCGGCAGATGCACGCCCCTTGTGCGACCATCGTCGTCAAGGAACCCTTCGGCCACATATTCCCCGTCAGGGATCTTGGCGATTTCGCGCCGCAGCATCTTTTCGGAATAATCCATCAACTGCTTAGTGGCTTGCTCCACCGTGGTGCGGCCATAGGTGTCCATCAACTCACAGAACCGCTTGACGCCCAGTTCAGCGCTGGCGATCTGCGCTTCAAGGTCGCGCATCACCAATCCGGGCACACGGGTGTTGCCGCTGATGTAGCGCCACAGCGTGTCGTTGCGCTTGCCGGATTCGACCAGCTTCAGCCCGTTCAGCAGCATCCCTTCGGCGAACACATCGGGCACGTCGATGATCAAGCCGGGGGTGGCAGCGCCGATGTCTAGATGGTGGGCGGTGTTGGCCGAAAAGCCCACCAGCTCGCCACAGTAAAAGATCGGCATGACGATGCCGATGTCGGGCGAATGGCTGGCGCCAAAATAGGGGTGGTTGTGGATCACCACATCGCCTTCGTGCCAGTCTGACAGCGGAATGCTTTTTTCAATGCCGCGCAGATAGCCCGGGATCGAGCCGATGTGCATAGGCGTGGAATCGCTTTCGCACAGCGTGTTGTAATCAAGATCAAACAGCCCCGCCCCCAGATCCTGACTTTCCCGAATGATCGAGGAATAGGACATCCGGTACAGCACATTGCCCATTTGTTCTGCGATGGCGTGCAGCGCACCGCCGATGACTTGCAGCGTGATCGGATCAATTGTCTTGCTCATGGCTTAGGACTCCTTTCCGTTGCGGCTGATCACAATGTCACCCAAGCGCATCACGGTGGCGGTGTAGCCTTTGGGGATCACGGTGGTTGAGTTTGTTTGCGTGACGATGGCAGGGCCTGTCACCACATCGTCGGCTTTAAGTTTTGTCCGGTCAAAGCGCGGGGTTTCCAGCGTTTGGCCATCGTCAAAGGTGGTCATACGGGCGTAAAGGGCGGCGTCCGACGGGTTCCTGCGCCCGCCTTTTTCCAGCGCAGGCAAGCGCAACGTATCGGCCGAGGCTGTGCCGATGACGCGCAGGGTGACAACCTCGACCGCTTGATCCTCAAACGCATGGCCGTATTCGGTGCGGTGGACGGCATAGAAAGCCTTGGCAACGCTTGCGGCCTTTTCGGCCGTGAACACCCCATCGGGCACATCCACGCGCAGCTCAAACCCTTGGCCCACATAGCGGCATTCCGCGATGCGCGAGAAGCGTTGGGCGGTGGCGGGAATGCCGTCACTATCCAACTGCGCCTTGGCTTCGGCCTGCAGCTTGTCAAACACCGCGCCAATCTGGGCAAAGCTGCTGGTATCGCCCGCTTGCAAGATCGACAAAGACGAACGGGTGAATTCGTAGCGCGGTTCGGTGACCAAAAGCCCCATCGCCGCCGTGATACCGGGGTGCAGCGGAGAGATGACGTTCTTGGCCCAAATCGCCTCGCCCAGTGCCACGCCGTGCAGGGGGCCTGCGCCGCCAAAGGCCATCAGGCTGAAGCCGCGCGGGTCAATGCCGCGCGCCACGGAATTGGACGCGATGGCCAGCGCCATGTGGTTGTTGATGATGCGCAAAACGCCCAGCGCTGCGTCCTTAACCGACAGGCCCAACGGCTCTGCCAGTTTCGATCTAATCGCAGCTTCCGCCAAGGCGGGGTCAATCTTAAGCCCGCCACCCAAGAACTGCTCTGGGTCCAAACGGCCCAGCACCACTTGGGCATCGGTCACTGTGGGTTCCACCCCGCCTTTGCCATAGCACGCAGGCCCGGGTTCTGCCCCGGCTGAACGTGGCCCAACCCGAAACGCCCCGCCGCTGTCGACATAGGCGATAGACCCGCCACCTGCGCCAATCGCGTCAATGTCGATCATGGGCACCAGCACGGGCATTTCGGCCACTTCGGTATCGCGGGGGTTCTTGATCGTCAGGTTGCCATCGCGAATAACCGAAATGTCAGCCGAGGTGCCGCCGATGTCGATTGTGATCACCTGCCCCTGATCGCAAGCTTGCCCCGTCCAGCGCCCGCCAATCACCCCACCCGCAGGGCCTGATAGCAACAGGCCCACGGGGTTTTTGCTGGCCTGTTCCACAGTCGACACACCGCCGTTCGACTGCATCATTCGAACATAGGCGTTGACCCCCGCCTCGCGCAGGCGGCGTTGCAGGTTGTCGAGATACCCCGCCGTGCGCGGCCCGATATAGGCGTTCATCGCGGCGGTCGAGAAGCGTTCATATTCCCGCATCGTATTCACCACCTCGCACGAGGCGCAGATGAAAGCGTCGGGCATCACGCGCTTGACGATCTCTTTGGCTTTCAATTCGTGGTCGTTGTTCAAGAAAGAGAACAAAAAGCCGATCACCACCGCTTGCAGTCCGCGTTGGGCGAAAAGTTCAGCGGCTTGTTCCACCTCGTCAAGGTTCAGCGGGGTTTCCACCACACCCGTCGGCGGCATGATCCGTTCAGTCACGACAATGCGGTTGCGGCGTTTGATCAGCGGAGCGCTTTGCCACGGCACATCAAATTGCAGCGAGAAGTTGTGCGGCCGTTTGTGGCGCGCCATGTGCAAGATGTCGCGAAAGCCTTTGGTGGTGATCATGCCCACATCGGCCCCGTCGCGTTCGATGACGATGTTGGTGGCAACTGTTGTGCCATGAAACAGCGCGTCGATCTGGCCGGGTTGAATGCCCGCGATGGCGCATAATTCCACCACACCCTGCACCACGCCAATCGACTGGTCTTGCGGCGTGCTGGACACTTTGTGCACGAACACCTCTTGCCGGCCGTCTGCCCCCACCGCCTCTAGCACGAGGTCGGTGAAGGTGCCGCCGACGTCAACGCCTAACCTGATCATCTTGCATCTCCCTATCGTGAAGGCGCGGCCTTGGGCCGGTGCCTGTTTTGAGTTTCGTTAATCCCAGACTGCCTGCGCCTCCATGCACAGGCGGCCATCGGCGGCGGCGGTCCAAAGGTGCAGACCTTGGGGTGTTTCATCGGCGTTGACCGTAAAGGCCGCGCCGTCGATCAGCGGGCTGATGCCGCGAAAGGTGAAGGTGGCGGGTGGAGAGCTGCGCAGTTTTGCCGCGAATTCCAGCATCATCGTGGCTTGCAGCGGGCCGTGAACGACCAACCCTGTGTAGCCTTCGGACGTGATCGCGTGATTGCGGTCGTAGTGGATGCGGTGGCCGTTGAAGGTGAGGGCGGAATAGCGAAACAACAGCACGGGGTCAGCCATCACGCTGTAAGACCAGCGCCCGACGGGGGCCTGCGGGATCACGGGGGCAGGCGCGTTCGGGTCGCGCGCGGCGCGGTAGACGATGTCATGCCGTTCGGTCAGGATCAGACCCTGTGGGCCGGAAAAAGCATGTTCGACCGCCACAAAGCACAGCGTTCCGCTGCGGCCTGTTTTGACCGTCACATCCTGCACCGTTGACTGACGGGTGATGACATCGCCCACAGTAAACCGGCCCACCAGATCAATCTTGCCCCCCGCCCACATTCGGTGCGGCAAAGGCACGGGTGGCAGCAAGCCGCCGCGCTTGGGATGGCCGTCTAGCCCCAGTTGCGACATGGGGCGGGTTTCGGGCGCAAGGCACCAGTGAATGGCCAAGGGGGCAAGATCCCCCAATGCGCGGTGCGGCTGCGGGTCATCTAGCACGGCCAGATAGCCTGCCACCAAACGGGGCGAGACTGTGTCCTGTGCCTCCTCGGTCCGGCCGATCCATTGGCGCAGATGGTCAATATCCAGCGGGGCTTGGGTCATGGCGTAAACTCCACCCGTATGGCGTCGGTGTGTTGGCCCAGTTCGGGCACGGGGCCTGCAACCAGATCGCGGCGAAGGGGGGAAACGGCCCCCGCAAAATCACCGCCCGCCACATGGCCCACCACACGCCGCAAGGCGGGGTGGGCGGACAGGTCAGCGACGGTGCTGACGCGCGACCAAGGCAGATCGGCTGCTTCCAGCGTGGCAATCATACCCGCTTGGGATTGGGCTGCAAAGACGGGGTGAATGATCGCCTCTAGCGCTGCGCGATTGGCCACGCGCGCGGGGTTGTCGACAAAGCGGGGATCGCGGATCAGATCGGGGCGGCGCAAAACGCTGGTGCAAAAGCGCACCCATTCTTGCGGGGCTTGCACCACGGCCACAACCTGCCCATCGCTGCAGTCAAACGACCCATAGGGATAAATGGACGCATGGCTTAGCCCCACGCGCGGCGAGTCTTTTTGGGCGTAATCATGATGCAGCAGGGGCACTGACATCAGATCCGCCATCGTATCAAACATGGCGATTTCAATCGCTTTGCCCTTGCCCGTCAGCGCACGTTCCAACAGCGCTTCCAACACGGCGGCATGGGCTGTCATGCCGGTCGCCACATCGGCCAAAGACACGCCAACCTTCACAGGCGTTTCGGCTGTGCCCGTAACAGCGCACATCCCGCTTTCAGCTTGGATCAGCATATCATAGGCGCGCATATCGCGGGCGGGCGTGTCTTGGCCGTAGCCCACAATGTCGACGGCGACGATGCGGGGAAAGCGCGCCACCAGTTCAGCCGCGCCCAACCCCAGCCGTGACGCCGCACCGGGGGCCAAGTTTTGCACAAAGACATCGGCCTGCGACACCATCGCTTCAATCACAGCGCGGTCGGCTGCGGCCTTGATATCCAGCACAGCGCTTTGCTTGCCACGGTTGAGCCAAGCGAAATAGGCGCTGGTGCCGTGGATGGCGCGGTCATAATGGCGGGCGGTATCGCCGCTTTCGCGTTCAATCTTGATCACCCGCGCACCAGCATCGGCCAAGCGCACGGTGCAAGCGGGGGCCGCCACGGCCTGTTCGATGGCCACCACCAAAAGCCCTGACAGCGGTCCAGCCATGTTAATACGACCTTGGCAGACCAAGCACATGCTCGGCCAAATGCGACAGGATCAGGTTGGTTGATATGGGGGCCACTTGATACAGGCGCGCCTCGCGGAACTTGCGTTCGATGTCGTATTCCTCGGCAAAGCCAAAGCCGCCGTGGGTTTGCACGCAAGCCTCTGCGGCGGCCCAAGACGCCTCTGCCGCCAGCATCTTTGCCATGTTCGCTTCGGCCCCGCAATCGCGGCCCGATTCAAATAATGATGCGGCGTGTTTCACCATCAGTTCAGCCGCGCGCATCTGCGCATAGGCGCGCGCGATGGGGAATTGGATGCCTTGGTTTTGGCCAATAGGACGGCCGAAAACCCTCCGTTCATTGGCGTAATCGGTGGATTTCTGGGTAAACCACTTGGCATCGCCAATGCATTCGGCGGCAATCAAGATGCGTTCGGCGTTCATGCCCGACAGGATGTAGCAAAAGCCCTTGCCCTCTTCCCCGATCAGATTTTCAGCCGGCACACACACATTGTCAAAGAAGATTTCGGTGGTGGAATGGTTCATCATGGTGCGGATCGGGCGGATCGTCATGCCCCCCGCCAGCGCCTGTTTCATATCAACGAGGAAAACCGAAAGCCCGTCGGTGCGCTTGACTACCTTATCCTTAGGCGTGGTGCGGGCCAAAAGCAGCATCAGGTCGGAATGTTCGGCACGACTGGTCCAGACCTTTTGCCCGTTGACCACGTAATGATCGCCACGCTTTTCGGCAAAGGTGGTGATAGAGGTCGTGTCCGTGCCACTGCCAGGTTCGGTAACGCCAAAAGCCTGCAAGCGCAAAGCACCGCTGGCGATCAGCGGCAGATACTGGGCCTTTTGCGCCTCAGACCCGTGCCGCAGCAAGCTGCCCATGATATACATTTGCGCGTGACACGCGGCCCCATTGGCGCCTGCCCGCTGGATCTCCTCTAATATCGCCGCCGCCGCCGACAGGCTAAGGCCAGCGCCGCCATAGGCTTCGGGGATCAGCGCCGCCAAATACCCCGCCTGCGTCAGCGCCTGCACGAATGCTGTGGGATAGGCTTGTTCGCGGTCCATCTGCCGCCAATAGGGCGCGGGAAACTGGGCGCAAAGCCGCGCCACCGCGTCGCGGATTTCAGCGAAAGGGTCATCTGGGTCAGCTTTGATCATGGGCTTGGCCTTCACTGGAGTCTTTCCAGTAAATCCCCGCCCGGCCCGTGACAGAACCCAAGAAAGCGGGAAGACAGTTATGCCGCTTTGGCATATCTGTGCGCCTTTGATCGCTTGGGCAATTATCGCGCCCGACCAGGTCTGGCGCAATAAATAGTCATGCCATCGCCATGCATACACATCCTATAGTGTGGCAAGGAAACTCTCACCATAAATATGACAGAATTGCTTCAGGGCAAAGTTATTTAGATGGGGATAGCCGTGAACGGTGCAATCGGTGATAAAGCCGTTCTCTTCATCAAAAGTTATAATCATTATATCCAAAAGATTACCCTTAGTATCCAAAAAATGTTTTGACATTAAACTTCAAGCAGATAACTGAGAAAGTTGATGCGACGTAGGGTGAGCGGAATGGCTGCAAATGTGACGGCATCCTCAAATAGCGGCAGTGTACTTGCTGCTGGTGGAAAATATCTGAATTTCCATCTGGGGGATGAAGCATATTGTTTGCCAATTTTGCAGGTTCGCGAAATCATACGTTTAAGCCCGGTTACGCCTGTGCCGCGGATGCCGACGTTTGTAAAAGGTGTCATAAATCTGCGTGGCAAAATTGTTCCAGTCATGGATTTGCGTGAACGGCTCAATCGCCATGCGATCGAATATGACGAAAGGGCCTGCATTGTCGTAATTCAAGCGAGCAGTTCTGGCCATTTCGGTGTGATCGTCGACAGTGTCGATGACGTCAGCAATATCCCGCAGGAGGACATTGATCCTCCACCAGAGTTTGGATCTGAATTGAGCACCGAATTTATCATGGGCATCGCCAAGACTAAAACAGAAGTGAAGATCATCCTTGATATTCATCGCGTGTTGAACGTCAGCCAAACCATAAGGCTGAATGAAGCAAGCCTGAATTGAAAACCGCTTCGGAAAAAAGTGAACAGACGGCAACCAAGCCTCGGGAGTAAGCGATGAAGAATACGACCATTTCCAAACAAATGTCCTATGGATTTGCAGCCACGATCTGCGTGATCATCGTCACGGCTGTTATCTCCCTATTCATCGTCGCGAAAGTTGGCAGTAGCCTGGTGGAGGTGAACACGAAAACAGTGCCGCGCCTTGAGCTTTTGGCAAACATACGTGACGCTGTTCGGGCAAATGGCGGTGAAGTGAGCAAACTCTTCGCTTTTTCTCCGGCTGTCCAAGGCTCGGCTGCGAAAAACATTGAAAAGAACGCTGCCCAGTTAGCCAGCGATATTGCGGAGTACCGACTGCTGGTGGCCGAGGGGGCTGCAACTGACCTTTTTGAAAGCGGCGTGAAGGAACTCGAAAACTGGCATGCGTTTTCGGAAAAACTAAGCGAGCTGATTAGAAAGTCCCTGACGGCCAAAGACTTGGAAAGCGCGCACAATTACGACAGTAAGAACCTTACCCCCTCGATGGATCGTGCCTTAGATTTCTTTAATCAGGAATTTGCATCGAACTTGGCTCTGTCTCAGAAATCCAGCGCAGAAGCAGAACGCTTTCAAGAACTTGGGTGGTGGTCGATGATCGCTTTGATGATCCTTGGCCCGCTGTTGGGCATATTGGTTGCTTGGCTGATTTCCAGAAGGATTTCGTCCACCCTTTCCGCACTGGCGCAGCGTTTGGGACACTCGGCACATAACAACGCCGCAGGTGCCCTGCAGGTCGGCAACGCCAGTTCTGAACTGGCCAACCGTGCCAGCGAACAGGCAGCCACGGTGGAGGAGACCAGCGCTGCCTTGGAAGAAATGTCGAGCATGACCCGCTCTACCGCTGCCAATGCGGCACGGGCTTCGGTTCTGGCCTCGGATACCAAGGCGGTGGCCAACCACGGCTCTATGACGATGCAAGATATGATGGCGGCCATGGCGGCGATCGAGAATTCAAGCGCTGATGTGTCAAAGATCGTCAAACGGATCGACGAAATCGCCTTCCAGACCAACATCCTTGCCCTGAACGCCGCTGTTGAGGCTGCGCGAGCTGGCGAAGCAGGGGCTGGCTTTGCCGTGGTTGCAGACGAGGTGCGCTCGTTGGCCCAAAGATCAGCAGCCGCCGCCAAGGAAACCGCCGACAAGATTGATGCCGCGATTGCAAACAGCCGTCAGGGCACGGTGAATTGTGACAAAGTGGGCGATGCTTTGAAGCAGATCCTAAGCAAAGTGACCGAGACCGACACGCTGGTGTCCGAGATCGCATCGTCGGCCGATGACCAATCTAAAGGGATCGAACAGATCAACTCTGCCATTATGCAGATGGATCAGGTCGCCCAAGCCAACGCGACCAGCGCGCAGCAATGCGCAAGCGCCGCCGAGGAATTGCAGTCTCAAACGCTTGAACTGAACAGCGTGGTGTCGTCGCTAAGTGATTTGGTGGGCCTGACGGG
>Ga0209086_10003408_pt1 | contig 12128 bp, 10 predicted proteins | sample M_130207_XF_Meta_FD_187312 | JGI IMG/M metagenome (GOLD analysis project Ga0209086, IMG submission 187312) | Freshwater microbial communities from Lake Montjoie, Canada to study carbon cycling - M_130207_XF_MetaG (SPAdes) (version 2) | ecosystem: Environmental > Aquatic > Freshwater > Lake...
TGTTCTTTGCGCTGTGCATGACCGTGCGCCAAGGCTTGCGTGGCGTGGGCGATGTGAAATGGATTTTGGGAATTACGGTGGGCAGTATTTACTTGTTGCGCTTGCCGCTGGCCTGGGCGCTGGGCGTGTGGATGGGCTACGGACTTGCCGGAATTTGGTGGGGCCTGAGCATTGAGATGGCGGTACGCGGATTGTTGTTCCTGGCGCGCTTTCATTATGGAAAATGGCAAAAATTGCGGGTGTGATTGCCTGTGCAATTCGTCATGGACAATTTCGCCGCAACGCATGAACACAATTCAATTCAAGCGAACTGCGTCAACACATTTTTGGCGCAACATGCATATTGCGATTGCACACTGCGTCAACTTGCGGCGGTCATGGATGACGTTGATTGTTGCGCGGACTTCCAACGCAACTTTTCTGGAACGTCCTTGCCGCACTCGGGGCAAATCACGCCATTCAGTCTGTGTAACAAATAGCCGCACTCACAGCGCGGTTCGTCGCACTCAATGTGAATGGCTAATTTACAATGTGAACACACGGAGTGTCCCAAGGGCGACTGGATCAAATCTCCGCAACGCGGGCAATTCATGCTGACTTTCATGCGATCTGAAAAAGTCTCCGGCAACCTCGCGATTTTTTCTTTTTCAATGGAAGCAAGAATGGCGCTGGCGATGTGGCTGACCAACGCGATCAAGCCGACGATGGCGCCAACTTGCCAGGGAATCACTTTCCATATCGCGTCAAAAAAATCTTCGAATGTTTGGGACACCGCTGTGGTCATAAGAAGCAAGGCGCCCACAATGGCAAGCCCCACCGCAACGGCGCGAATGGATCGATCCAACGTTTTTCTTAATCCAAGACGCAAGAGCAACATGCAATCGGTCACCACCCCCACAAAGACCGTGGCGCAAATCACTGGTTTATACATGCCATCCCCGTCAAGATTGAACCAGCTAGACCAATTCCAAATGCTGGAAATAAAAACAGAAACTAAAAAAAGATTGCACAACCAACTGCTCACGGCGAAGGATTTCTGCCACGGCGCGCGCGTCCAAAGCCAGAAATGAAGGCGCGCAAAAATCAATCCAACAATGATCACCACCATTGTTCCAAGCGCCTGGCCGGTCATTTTTGACGAGGCAAGAATGGCGTACACGCCAAGCACAAACATGACCCCGACAACAGACAGTGAGAAGCGATTCAAGACGGAGGTGATGGCGCGGTTGCGCATCATCAATCTTCCGGGGCGTTCACTTGTACGCGCTGTTTAAAATCCGCGGCCAATTTGTGCGTGAGCGGACCAACTTTGCCAGAGCCAATCTTCTTGCCATCGATGCTTGAAACACCAATGATTTCCGCGGCGGTTCCAGTTAAAAACACTTCATCAGCCGCGAAGACATCCTTTAACAACATTGGATTCTCAACCACCTTCATGCCGGCGGCGGGCGCCAACGTGTCAATGACAAAGCGGCGCGTCACGCCGCGCAAAATCCCAGCGCTGACCGGCGGAGTGTGAAGAACGCCATCCTTAATAATAAAAATATTGTCGCCCGTGCACTCGCTGACTTCGCCGTTCAAGTTCAACATGATGGCTTCGTGCATGCCGGCGTCAATGGCTTCAACCTTGGCAAGAATATTGTTGAGATAATTTAAACTCTTGAGCGCGGGATCAAGGCACACGGCGGGAATGCGCGGACGCTTGGCCACAATGACGGGCATGCCCTGCTCGTACATTTCCGGCGGATACAAATGAATTCGATCCACAATGATGATGGTGCTTGAAGTCGGGCAATGATTTGGATTCAACCCAAGTGAACCCTTGCCGCGCGAAACCACCAAGCGAATGTAGCCGTCCTTTAAACCACTGCGAGTGACCGCGTCGCGCACGGCTTGCGCCATCTGCGCGCGGTCCTGCACCGGCTTCAGGCGAATTTCCGCGGCGCCGCCATATAGGCGCTCCAAATGCGAGGCCAACTTGAAGACTTTTCCGCCGTACATGCGGATGCCCTCAAAAATGCCGTCGCCATAGAGAAATCCGTGGTCATACACGCTGATCATGGCCTGATCGGGCGCCATGAATTTGCCGTCAATGTAGACCACTGGACCAGATTGAATCAAAGTTGTCATATGAGGAAGGTACCAAGCAAATGACTATGATCACAGGCGATGAAACTTGTACTTGCAAACCCCCGCGGATTTTGTGCCGGCGTCTACATGGCGATCGATGTTGTTGACCAACTTCTGGAGCTGTGCCCCGGCGAGCCGATTTATGTCTATCACGAGATCGTGCACAACATGCATGTGGTGGATCGCTTCCGCGACCGCGGCGTGAAATTTGTGGAAGATGTGGACGAAGTGCCCGAGGGTTCCATTCTGGTGTTCAGCGCGCACGGCGTGAGTCCCATGTTGCGCGCGCAAGCCAAGGCTCGAAACTTGACCGCCATCGACGCCACATGTCCGCTGGTGACCAAGGTGCACAACGAGGCCATTCGCTACGCGCGCGTTGGCTACCAAATTCTTTTGGTGGGCCATGTTGATCATCAAGAAGTTGTTGGCACGCGCGGCGAGGCGCCGGATGCAATTCAAGTGGTGCAAAGTCCGGCCGATATTCCAAACTTGGTGATTCATGATGCCGCCAAACTGGTGTACCTCACGCAGACCACGCTGAGCACCGATGACGCCGATGTGATTATTAAGGCGCTCAAGACTGCGTTTCCATTGTTGAAGGAGCCACCCTCAAGCGATATTTGCTACGCCACAACCAATCGTCAACGCGCGGTGCGCGCGCTTGCGCCATCGGTTGATCTGGTGCTTGTGGTTGGAAGCCGTAATTCAAGCAACTCGGTGCGCTTGACGGAGATCGCGGAGAAAGTTGGCACCAAGGCCCGCTTGATCGATGACAAAAGCGAATTGCAACCGGAGTGGTTTGAAGGCGTGGAGACCACGCTGATCACCGCGGGCGCGAGCGCGCCTGAAGATTTGGTGCACGACTTGATCGCTGAACTTATTGAGCGCTTTGGTGGCGAAGTTGAGCAACGCGACATTTACCGCGAGGAAGTTGAGTTTGGTTTGCCTGGAACGTTGAAGGAGTTGATGCGCGAGCGCGGCGTGGATCCGAGCAATTGCAAAGTGGTCCGCACCGACAGCGCCCCCGCTTTGCACAATTGGTTGGAGGCGCGCAATATTCCGCATCGCACGGTTGACCTGACTATTGGCGCGACACAGTGAGCGAAATGGAAACTTCCATTAACTCCACTGGCGGCGCAAAGCAAACCGACGCGTTCTTTGAGTTTGACCCAGCAACGCTTGCAGAGTGGGCCGCGGCGCGCAAGATGCCGGCGTTTGTGGCCAAGCAAATCATGGAGTGGGTGTACACCAAAGGCGTGATCGCGCCCGCGTTGATGACCAATCTTTCCAAGCTGAATCGCGAGCGGCTCGAGCAGGAAATGATTTTTGAACAAGGGCGTGTTGAGGCCGAAATGAGCGCCAGCGATGGCACGCAAAAATTATTGTTGGCGTGGCCGGACTCGTCAAAGCGCGCGGCGAAGTTGTTGCCCATTGTTGGCGCTCCAAGCGCGGACCGCACCACCGAGTGCGTGATGATTCCAAATCCAGAGCGCAAGACCGCGTGCGTGAGTAGCCAAGTGGGTTGTCCCGTGGGTTGCAAATTTTGCGCCAGCGGAATTGGCGGACTTGAAGGCAATCTCACGCGCGGCAGAATTGTTGAACAAGCATGGCGCTTGGGCCGCCTCAAAGGCGTGGAGCGAATTTCACATGTGGTGTTCATGGGCATGGGCGAACCGCTGGCCAATTTTTCCGCGGTCACCGACGCCATCCGCACCTTGAACGCGCCGTGGGGCATGGGAATTTCCGCGCGTCGAATCACCGTCAGCACCGTGGGTCTTCCAAGCGCCATTCGCAAATTAGTTGGCTTTGAAATTCCCGTCACGCTGGCGCTGAGTTTGCACGCGCCCAACGACCAGATGCGCCGAGAAATTATTCCCTGGGCGGAATATTCCACCATTGAGGAATTGCTTGACGCATGCGATGAATATTTCCGCGCCACGGGTAGAGAAATTACGCTGGAATACATTGTGCTTGGCGGTTTCAATGATCGCCCGGAGCACGCCGATGAATTGAGTGTGTTGGCGCGCAAATTGCGCGCAAATGTGAATTTAATCCGCTGGAATGAGGTGGCGGACCTGCCGTTTCGCCGGCCGTTGACGGAGGATGTGTTGCAATTTCAAGAAGTACTGCGAAGTCGCGGAGTGAACGTGCACATTCGCGCCAGCCGCGGCCGCGACATTGCCGCGGCATGCGGACAACTTCGACATGAAGTGAAGATGAGCTCAACCGCTACTACGCCGCGCGCCTGAGCGCGGCAAACGCCAACACAATACAAGTCACGACAGTCTCACAACAGTCTCACAATAGTCTGGCAACAGTTGAGCAAGAGCAAGGCTCTACACATCAGGAGCATCTGGCGCCGTCGGCTTCTGCGCGGAACTTGGCGAGATATTTGGCGAGATATTTGCCGAGATATTTGCCGAGATATTTGCCGAGATGCTTGGCGAAATACTTTATGGCGACTTTGCATCGACAAGAGTGGAGTTGTCGTTGTCCGCGTTCATTTCTGCCGCGCTGAGCCACTCACTGGACAATGCGCGGATTGATTTCTCATCCAACGCAAGCAACGTGCTATCCACCGCCGACTCATGCAGGCGCGCGAAGAACGCGCCCCAAGAATTTCGCCGCTCCGGTTCGGCGCCCGCACGCACAGCCATTTCCGTGACCGCGTCGCGCTGGGCGCGCTGGGAAAGTTTGCCACGAACACCAAGCGGCACCATCCACGAAAGAGTTCGGATCACCTTGGCCGGCCAATCACTTGAGCGAAAATCAAGACGTATAAAGCGGCCAAACACTGTGGCTTCAATGCGGTTCAAGAAGCGTCGCTCCATTCGGTCGCCTCGGCCGGCGCGCACATCAAGTCGCCGTCGAGTGAGTCTGCGTTGCTCCAAACTGGTGCTCATGGTGGCCACGAACACAAGATCGCGAATCAACATCACCTCCGCAAGTGGCAACGGCGCGTACACAAGCAAAGGCCATCCATCGTTGGCGGAATCCGCGCGCGCCAATCCGCGCAACAAGCGCGCGTATGTTTCCGCGTAGGTCATGCCGCCCCACAACCAACAACGATGAAGCCCTGTGACCGCGTCGCGCCGCGCCGCGCGTCCAGCGCGCGTTCCAGAAAGTGGCGACATGGCCTGCAACAGTTCGCGCATCAACAAGCGAAATCGTCCGCGTGAACGGCGCGCGAAGAAACCACTTTCGGAAATTTCCAAATCAATGCGACGCACCAAGCGCGCCAAACCTTCGGGACCACGATCCTTAGTCTCGCCAACGCCAAGCGGTAAATTCATCAGGCGCGTTCGCTCCGTCGCAAGCACGCGCCCGTACTGCATGGCTTGCACGCATCGGCCATAGCCGCGCCCCTCTATGCGGCGAACCGCCGCTTCAAGGGCAATTTCACTCACTGGAATAAGTCCTTGTTGAAAGGCCATTCCAAGCAAAACTAAGTCCGTCAGGCGCTCAGTTAAAAATGTTCGCCGACAAATGTTGGCGACATCCATCAACAGCACGCCGTCCACGCGGCACGTGTACGAGGCCGCCATGGGCAACTCGCCGGCGGCTTTGAAATCGTCCGCGTCCACTTGATCATCAAGCAATCCAGTGTTGGCCACCAAGTAGGTGCGGTTGCTTTTGGCCACGCGCAAAAACGGATCGGGACCCAACGCGCGCACGGTCTCCACTGGATCAAGACCGATCACCAAGTCCGCCTCACCGTAGGGAATTTGCGTGGCGCTTGTGGTGGCGATGGCGTCCAGACTTGTGAAAACAACTTGACTCCACGCGCGCCGACCTGGACCAATAGGAATGGATTGCGAAACCGCTTGAACGCGGTATCCCATGGAGCGGCCTGCTTCACACAATGCAAGAGCCGCCAATCCCGGAGGATCTCCGCGCCAACCCGAAAGATGCGCGCGCCATCGGCCGCTGTTGGCGTGCAAAATTCTGGGAGGAGCCGGCCGCGGCGCACCAGGTTGCAACTCCTCTGGCCGAGGCGGCTTGGTTCGCAGTACCTCCACTTGCTCAAGTAATGGCCGCGCGTGAAATTGAAATTGCGTTCCAGTGCGGTCCGCGAGCATCTCCACTTTAAATTCTGATTTGAGCGGATTTGTGCCGCGTTCCAGCCCTTTTTCAACCATGATCGAGGGCGCCGCCGAGCGCACATCGCACGCCGCCTCAGCGGACCAAATGGCGCGCTGTAGTGGAACAAACCCCATGCGGTCCACTTCGGCGAAAGCGCGATCGAGCAAATACACGTCGCGCCGCGGCGGCGGACCATCACGCCCAATCACCACCGTGAGGCCATCACGCAGGGCGGCCGTTCGAAGCAACTCACGCATGGTGGGCCGATCATTTAAATCGCCGCGCACAATCTCCACCGTGGCGGCGGAGTCCTGTGCAATCGCGGCGCGCGTGAGTTGCTCAATCTCCGGCGTATCTTCACCGCCCAAATCGCACACCGCGATCAAACGCGGCTTGGCGTCGCGAGCGGCTTGCCGCACAGCGGCGGCACCCTCGCGCGCGAAGCGGCGGCGATCCCAAGTTTCAACCACAACAACTCGATCGGATTCCGGCGCGACATGATTCTCAAAAATAATTCCAGTGCGCATCTCTTGCGCGGCGTCCTGGTTGCGCAGTGCAAATTGATCCGCCACCTCCATCACGATCGAGCGCAACGAATCCATCGCGCCTGAAACGCCGATGCCCTCGCCTCGATCAGGAACTTCAATGGCCTCGGTTTGCAATACTCCCTCGGCAAGGCGATCCTGCAGGGCGAGTGATGGTCGTATTTGGCTAAAAAGATGGGCGATCTTGCGCGCCAAAATAGATGGACGCGTGGCGTCGTTCATCTCCAAAACTGGTTCGAGCGCGCCATCCGATGGAAGTCGATCCCACCAAATCGCCGCGATTTTTTCACCACCGCGCCGCGCCTGCTCCGCCACTTGTAACACTTCGCGCGCCAACACGCCGGGGCGTGGCTCCAACACGACAACATTCGCGCAACGCGACAACAAGCGCATCAAAGACGCGCTGTCCAATGGATGCGGCATGGACAACGCCAGCAACGGAACGCGTCCGGACAAACCCAACTCCTCCAGCAAATGTCGAATGGCCATCACGCATGAACCCATGGCGATCATTCCCCACGGCTCAATTTCACCTGGCGATGGCATGGCGCTTAATTGATTCAACTCGAAACGACGCGCGATGACCAAAGGATCCTCGCGCTCCGCACTGCGAGTGGGCCGGCGATTGCGCCGCAACTCCAATGCCGCGTCCGCGCGATCAAGCACGCGATTGGGCTCCACCTCAAGCGTGTCCATGGATCGAAGCAATCCAACATGCGCGATCAGCGCCACCGTCCGCTCCGTGCCTTGCGCCACACGAAACGCATCTTGAATTGCAATTCGCAAATCCGCCACGGTGCTTGGCGCCAAACATGGCAACTCCAACTGCGACGCGCTTTGCAATGGACACGCCGCGAATGACAAATATGGATTGTCCTCGAGCACCAGAACCGCGCGGCCCTCGCCAATACTTCGCGCGCCACCTTCGCGCGCCACCACGGCCATGGCGGAGTGCAATTGATCGTTGGGAACAAATGCCACGGCGCGTTTGCCTTGCGCCGCGCTACGTAACGCCAACTCCACCGCCCGAGTGGCGTCCACGCACGCGTGCAAAGTCAATCCATGTCGCTCGGCCACTTCAAACGCACGCGGCTCAACCAGCACGCGAAACAACATGTCCAGTGGCGGCTTGCGCGGCGCGTAGACATCCGAGATTGGCCACTCACATTCAAATATGCCTTTCAGAATGGCTTCAAACGCGGTGCACAGCACAAAGCCCTCGGCGCGCACAACCGGCGGCGTCCAGACATCAGTTTGATCGCGTCCAAATACACTCACACTGAGGATCGTACCGATTGCGCGCTCAGGGCTCCGCTTAAAATGTGTTCAACCACATGCGCGAAACCATCGTCATGGTGGTGCGGCGCGATGTGTTTGGCCAATGGACGAAGCTCCGCATGCGCGTTTTGCATGGCAATTCCAACTCCGGCCTCGCGAACCATGATGAGATCGTTCAGGCCATCGCCGATCGCGAACACCTGATCGTTGCTCAAGCCATGACGGTCGCGCAGTCTTTGGATCATGGTCCACTTGTCGGTGCCCACGCAATATATTTCCAGCAGATGCGTCTCGCTTCCAATGGCGGAGTTGGATGTGACGGCGCTCCATGATTGCATGTTGGCGTGGCCATGAAATTGCTCGCGCATGGCGGCGCACACCGGCGCCAACACTTCGCCACTCTCCACCGCGCCCACGCGAAGCACATGATCAAATCCTAATTTCTCCAAATCATCAACCGAGTCCACGCGGCGCACATCAACTTCATGCGCCTTCAACCACCACTCGGTGGCTGGATTCACTTGCCCCGTTCCAACCAAACAATAATCGTGGCAACTTGAATCGTGATCGCGCAACAAGTGCGCCAACAATCCGCGCTCGAGCAACGCCAAAGTCAAGCGCCGTACCAAAGCGGGATCAATGACAATGCGCTCGATGGTCTTTCCAGTGGCCGCGTCGCTCAACACGCTTCCGCCGGAGGTGACGGCCATGCCCGTGGCATTGATCACCTCAAAAACCCGCCGAGATTCGCGCCACGAGCGGCCAGTTGCGGGAACAACCTTGTAGCCCGCGTCGCGCAAGTCGCAGAAGGCCTTGATGTTGCGCGGCGAAACCTTGCCGCTTGAATCAAGCAGTGTTCCATCAAGATCAACGGCGACCAGACCTTTCATGGTGTCAGCATAGGCGCCACACATTTAAACGTGGCCGCTTCTCGCTACACTCTTGCTCCTTATGGACAACCGACTCAAAGACATTCAACATGGCACGCTCACCGAAAGCCGCATGAACAGCGACTTTCTCTTTTGGCTCAAGACCAAGGGACCCAACTATTTACTGCTGGCCATGCTCGTCCTGTGCGGCTTCATGGGTTTCAACTGGTGGGAAAATCGCGTTGCCGTGGCGCGCGATGGAGCGTGGACCGAGTTTCTCTCGGCGCAAACTCCGCAAGCGTTGATCGAAGTCGCGAACAAACACGCCGACACCGACGCGATTTCGCAATTGGCCACCATCAACGCGGCGGACGCGTATATGCAGTCGATTCAAATGAACAAACGATTTGACCGCGAAGCTGGCGCGGCCGATGCCGCAGTGACGCCGGAATTGCGCGCTGAATATCTCGCCGAGGCCGATCGCCTGTATGCCAAAGTTGTGAGCGAAGGTTCGCAAAGCGCGGGTCCACGCAGTTTGCTTACCGTGACCGCGTTGTTTGGCCGCGCCTCCGTGGCGGAAACTAAAAATGATCCAACGCAAGCGGCGCAGTTTCTAACTCAGGCGCAGGAACTGGCCGCAAAAACATATCCGCAGTTGGCAAAAGTCGCTCAGAACCGCAAGGAAACATTGCCACAACTCGCAAACATTCGCGACATGCCGTCGCGTCCAGTGGAGCCCGGAGCGCCCGCGAGCACATCGGCAAGCACGGATAATTTGTTGATGCCAATGAACATGAACGCGCCGGTTGAGCCGCAAATTCCAGCAACTCCCGTTGAAGGCTCCCCCGTGGTGGCGCCAAAGTGACCGCGTCAAGGTGACTGAGCCAGAGCCCAACGAGATCAATCCGGAACAACTTCAGGCGCTCTATGAGGGCCAAGAAGGCGACGACGACACTCCGATCAAGGTGACGTTTGAATTGCAACGCGACTTGGACAAGCGACTTGATCGCTACTTGGTCGACCGCATTCCATTTCTCAGCCGCACGTCCCTGCAACGTTTGATCCATGAGCAAAGCATCACGGTGAATGGCCGCATTCCAAAGCCCAGCACCAAGTTGCACAAGGGCGACACGATTATCGCGGTGCTTCCACCGCCGCCTTCAAGCGAAGTTCCGCCTGACGATATTCCGCTGGACATTGTGCATGAGGACAGCGACATCATTGTTGTGAACAAGCAAGCTGGCCTGTTGGTGCATCCGGCGCGCAGTTACAAACGCGGCACGCTCATCAACGCGTTGGCGTGGCATTTTCTGCATCGCTCGCAAGGCGCGCTAAGCGAAGTTGGCAAGGAGTTCGCGCGTCCCGGCGTGGTGCATCGGCTTGATCGCTGGACCACCGGCGTCATGGTTGCCGCCAAAACCGACACCGCGCACTGGCGCATCGCCAAGCAATTTGAGAACCGCACCACCGAGAAACGCTACTTGGCCTTGGTGCATGGAACGCCGGAGCCCGTGACGGATTTGATTGATTTACCGCTGGGAAAGCATGCAACTATTCGCGAGCTTTACGCGGTTCGTTGGGGCGACGAAGGCAAAGAGAGCCGCACTATTTATAGAACCATTGAGCGCTATGACGGCTACTCGCTGGTGGAATTGGAATTGCTCACGGGGCGCACGCACCAAATCCGCGTGCACATGAGCCACTTGGGTTGGCCCATTGTGGGCGACGACATGTACGACGGCAAGCGACTCACCGCCGCTGAGTTGGGCATTGATGTTGGCGACACCAAACGCATCGTGATGGATCGACAAGCGTTGCACGCGGCCATGTTGCGCTTTGAACATCCGTCGTCGCGCGAGAAAGTCACATACACAGGCGCCGTGCCCGCGGATTTTCGCGAGATTATTTTCGCACTGCGCGCAAAAGGCTACGAGGCCGTTGACGCGGTTGGCTCCACGCTGTCGCTGGAAAAACTTGGTTTGTCTCGACTTGGCTAGTCTCCACTTGGCGAGTCACGACTTGGCGAGTCATGAAGGCAAAGTTGAATGTGCGCAACACGTTCGCCCATTAATTTTCTTGTCGCGCTGAAAGAAAATATTTTCGTGAACAACGCGCGCGGCACAAATTAAAATGCCACATCAAGATCCGTCGCCGCCGCCAACTGCGCTTCATATTGCGCAGTGGGTATTTCAACGCCACCAAAACTCAACACCAGTGGGTTAGAATATTGGCTGTCAAGCAGGGTGAATTGCCTTGATTTCAGGTGCGTGACCAGCCAATGCAAACACGCCTTGCTGGCGTTGCCAGCTCCCGCGTTGCGTAGCACAAACATACTTTCGCCAAAGAACGCGCCGCCCATGGAGACGCCGTACAAGCCACCTACCAACTTGTCATCCAGCCACGCCTCCACGCTGTGGGCAAATCCCAACTCATGCAACTTGCAATAGGCCGCGACCATGGATTCCGAAATCCACGTGCGCTCTTGACCGGGCCGCGGCAACATGCATCCGCGCATCACCTGCTCAAACGCGGTGTCGGCGCGCATGCGAAATAAACTTCCACGAATGGCGCGCTGTGAAGTGTGTGGAAGTCGAAACGCCTCCAGCGGAATCACGCAACGCGGATCGCATGTGAAATACTCGACCACACCGGTGTCCACATCGGCCATTGGAAACGCGCCGCCCGCGTACGCGGCTAATAAAGATTCCGGCGAAAGATCCGCGTCGCTTGACATGCGCATGATTGTGTCCATTTGTCCATACATGGCAAGTGGCCAGCTTGCGTTACGCAATTTCAAGTTGTGCCTATACTTGATCCGATGAGTTGTGCAATATGATGTGTGGCAATGGACATCTTGACGGACAGTTGATCGCCTTGACCTGCAAATCAATTCACCACGATCACATTGTGGACTTGGTGGTGCTGTTTGACGGCCAACCCACCGCCGTGCCCATTCGCGTCTCTGGCTTGGCACTGCCCGCCGGCGGCGTTTACTCCGGCAGTCGCATTCAAGTCGCATGGCTCTCCGGCCGGGTTCAATCCATTCGATTGCTACAGTCTTGCGCCTGTTTGGTGGCCTAACTCCACTCCCCCAAATTGATTCTATTTCACGGCAAAACCCTGTTCATTTTTCAATGCGCCAAGGTCTTGAGTTGAACAGAGATTTCGGCTAAAGTTTCTCCCCTCGGGCCGTCGGTGACGAACTCCACAAGAGTCGGCGCCG
>Ga0209086_10003409_pt1 | contig 12126 bp, 8 predicted proteins | sample M_130207_XF_Meta_FD_187312 | JGI IMG/M metagenome (GOLD analysis project Ga0209086, IMG submission 187312) | Freshwater microbial communities from Lake Montjoie, Canada to study carbon cycling - M_130207_XF_MetaG (SPAdes) (version 2) | ecosystem: Environmental > Aquatic > Freshwater > Lake...
GGCCTTTCCAAGCTTGAAGCGGTCGCGCACGCGTGAGCGCATCTACGCCCGCTCACCCGCATGATGTGCGCGGGATGCCCTACAAGATCGCCGTGCTTTGTTACCTCTACGACGAAGAGGGGCGATTGCTGCTGCTGCATCGACGCAAGCCGCCCAACCGCGATATGTACTCGCCCATCGGCGGCAAACTTGAAGTCGCTGAAGGCGAAGGCCCGCACGACTGCGCACTGCGCGAGATTCGCGAAGAGGCATGCGTCGCGCTGCGCCACGACGAGATCCGCATGATTTCAATCGTGAGCGAACGCGCCTACGAGGGCGAGGATCACTGGCTGATCTTCCTCTTCGAAGCGACGCGCCCGATCCGACATGACGAGATCCCGCATTCCGAGTTCGACGAGGGCCGGCTGGAGTGGCATCGCGTTGAAGATGTCGAGAAGTTGCCGATCCCGCAGACCGATCGCGATGTGATGTGGCCCAATGTCCAGAAGCACCGTGGCGGGTTCTTTATGGTGCACATCGATTGCTCGAAGCAGCCGATGGAGCCGAGGATCTGCGAAGAGTGGCGCCGCGGCTGAAACGCCGCAAGAGCCACATGCGCCGTCTGTGACGGCTGCAGCGGCCCGCAAAAATACTTCTCCGCGTAACAGCCGCAATGCGAGGTAGTTGCGTGTTTCGGCTTGGAAAACCTGCCGTTAGCACTTGAAACCACCCGTTTCGGAAATAGGTTTGACGCGGAGAAACTAAGGGAGAGGGCGGTCAATCCGCCCTCTGGGAGGTATGAAATGGGATCTATAAGCAATGTGGAAACGGCTTTTGCCGTTGGTTGTCTTGCATTGGCAGGGCCGTTTGTGGCCTGCGCCGATGCTTCATTCACCGCAACACTGACGAGCTATGCCGCCGGCAGGTATGAGCAATGCGGGTACTCCGCTGCTCAGAACTGGGATTCCAGCGCGTCCATGACGCTTTGGTCGATCCGTGCCTTTCAGCACACGCTCACCGAGGCGAGCGGCGCGCAGTCGCTCACATGGTGCGCCGAGCTCTACCAAGGCCTCGACCTTGGCAGTTCGTACACCTTCGACGCCGTCGCGGCTGAACAGGCCCCCAGTGGCGAAGTTGCTCCAGGGCCGATGGGCGCCCTCAAGGCCGCCGCGGTGCGCGACTTGTTCGCGCGCTGGATCAACGCCTCCAACGGCAATGTCAATGGCGTCCCAGCCGATCGCGACGCCAAGAGTGCGGCGTTCCAGATCGTGCTCTGGGAGCTCACCCACGAGAATTTCACTGCGAACAGTCCGCAGGGCGTGCTCGCGCAGATGTCACTCACGACTGGCGCCTTCCGCGCCAGCATCACCGGCGCCACCGCTGATTGGTACGGCTCGATCGTGCAGTCGCTCGGTGTCGGTGGATTCCAGTCGACAGCGATCGAAGGCCTCACCAGCTCTTTGGCGCAGGATCAACTTCGGCTCGTGCCCGCACCAGCCGCGTTCGCGCTCATCGGCCTTGGTGGACTTCTCAACCGCCGCCGCCGCTGACGCCTGTGCGTCCAACTCCCCGCGAGGATGAACGCGCTCGCCGCTGGAATTTCCTGCGTCGATTCGCGTGCGCACGCTGCTTTGCCTATTCTCGCGCGAATGTCGGTTGAACTATCCCCACCGAAACTTCCCGACTATCCGATCTCTCGGAGCGTCGCTGACGTTGCTCGGACTTGGACAATTGATCCGCGCATTCCCGCAACTGTCCCTGGATTTGACGCGCCGTTCTTTCAAGCCGGGCTTGCCGGCTACAGCGACGGAGCGATGCGTCTGGTCGCTCGCCGCCACGGTGCGCCGTTCTGTGTGACCGAGGCGCTCCTCGACCGCACGCTCATCAATGGCGGCAAGGGCCGCCGCAAGGAAGATCCCGATCTGCTTGCCACCGAGTGCGGCATGGGCGAGATCGAAGACAATGTGGCTGCTGGACTCGACGATCACCCGATCGCCGGTCAGGTCATGGGAACCTTTCCGGGCGAAATGGCGCGCGCGAGCGAACTGCTCGTGAAGATGAATTACGACGTCATCGATGTCAACCTCGCTTGCCCAGTCAAGAAGATCAAGAAGTCCAACCGCGGCGGTCATTTCCTGGCCCATCCCGAAGACGCGATCGAGATCCTCAAGGCGGTGCGCGCCGTCGTGCCCGCGAGCATTCCCTGCACGGTCAAACTTCGCCGTGCCTTCGACGACACGCCAGAGATGGCCGAACACTTCGAGCAGATCTTCGCCGCTTGCTACGAGATGGGCTACGCCTGGGCGGTGGTGCATTGCCGCACCGTCCAGCAGAAGTACCTCGGCCCGGGCAAGTGGGAGTTTCTGCGCGACCTATGCAGCCGCTATCCCGACAGGGTGATCTTTGGTTCTGGAGACATCTGGACCGTCGACGATATTTTTCGCATGCACGCATACACCGGCGTGCAGGGCGTGAGCGTTGCCCGCGGATGCATCGGCAATCCCTGGATCTTTACCCAAGCGCGCGCACTCATGCGCGGTGAGACTGCGCGCCAACCGACGCTTGACGAACAGCGCCATGCTCTTGAGTCGCACTTCGATCTCGCCATGCAACTCCACGGCGAGGCCTGCGGAGGACGCCGCATGCGGAAGTTCGGCATCAAGTTCGCCACCCACCATCCGAGAGCCGATGAGGTCAAGCGCGAGTTCATTGACTGCGATACCACTGAGGATTGGAAGACGACACTCGCGAAGTGGTATCCGCTGCCGAAATGAGCGGGGAATCCAGTAGAAACAACGCTGCGCCCGGGCTCGGGCCAAACGACTCTTCTTCGACAAACAGATGACCGCTGACCGCGATGGTTCGTTTGGTAGCAGTACTGTCGGTCGGTACGCTCGTCAGCGTCACGCGGTACGCGAAGAGCGCCATCGGGGTTGACGCGGGGGCGACCAACGCCGCCGAAAGTTGCCCGGTGCTGCGTTCAAAGAGGTAGGACCGACCGCAATCCTCGATGGTTGCACCGCCACCGCCATCGCCGTCATGAACGACATCGTCAAATCCCGGCGCGCCGACGAGGATGCAATTGCCATGGACGGCCACCGATCCGCCAAAGGAAAGGCCTGTGGTTGGCTCGGGAGGTACGAGCTCACTCGGGTGCGCATCGAGATCTTCGAGGTCAAATCGCCACGCCTTTCCGCAGCGCACGCCATCGACGCGCCCGCCCGGCTCGCCGACAACGAGCGTCGATCCATCAAGGTCCAGCGCCGACCCGAACGATGCGAAGGAGGCAGGGGTGGGGGAACGCAGCGCGCCCGCGTATTGGTACGCGTCGCCCGACGAGCGTCGATAGAGATGCACGACGCCCACATCGGAAATCTCCGTCGACCCCGGCGGCTCGCCAACGAGCTGATTCTCGCCGGGCGCGCCCACGGCGAGCCACTGTTCTCCCAGCGCGATCGCCGATCCGAACCATCCGCTCAGCTGCGGCGCGGGCGCGAAAATGGTTTGCGCGTGCACCCATCGCCGCTGCTGAGCGCTGCGCAACGCAGGCGTGTTGGCGTCGATGGGCCCGTCGGACAACACCACACTCGCTTGCCGAAACAGGTGCACGCAGCCTGCGTCAGCCATGAGCCCAAAATTCTGCCGCATCGCCGCGACCGCGAGATTCATTCCATTTGGCGCGAACGCCACCGCACCGCCAAAGCCAGCGCCTATCTGCGGTCGAGGCGCGGTGAGCGTGCCGCTCGAGTTCCAGGCCAAAGTCCCGTCGCTCGATGCGCCCGATTCAAACAAATCAACGCATCCAGTGTCCTCGGTCGCGCGATCAGCTCCCACCGCCGCCATCCAGACTCCACGCGCACCGTCGCGCGCCAGGGCAACGCTGCAGCCGAAGTGGTCGCCCATGCGGGTGGTGCTGAACGCCGCCTCGGCGAAGGATGCGATGGATCCGTCGGCCTGCACAGCGAGTTTCATGATCGAAACCGAGCCAGGTTCGGGACCGTTGTCGCCGTCGGTTGGCGCGGTGATGGCGATGCGATTGCCGCGGGCCGCGATCGACTCGCCGAATCGAAGCACCTCCCGCGTCGGTGGACCAATCAACAAGTTCGGCTCGATCATCGGCGGACCCGACGCAGGTACGGCCGCGTCAGCAGCCCTCAGTAATCGCCCCGTCAACACGCCCCCCGCCAACAAGACTCCCACCAACACGCCCCCCACCAAAACGAGATCGCGCAAACGCGCGGCCACCTCACGCACGGCCAGATTGTTCTGTTGCATCGTTTCCCTCCTCAAAGGTTTGAAGCGCAAACCTACCGTGGATTTCACGCCCTTCTGATTTCACCACACTCTTACACAAAGATTTCCGCCGACCCGCCGCGGCGCAGCGACCACCTCCGTTCACCGTGCTCGTAGACTCCGCTCATGAGCATCGCTGCCCGCACTGGACGTTTCACTTACTTCGATGGATCGACAGAGCTTGAGGGCTTTCTCGCCGTTCCCACTGAGCCATCGAAGGCGGCGCGCCCCGTCGTCCTAGTCGTTCACGCTTGGGCTGGGCAGGACGACTTCGCGCGCGCCAAGGCGCACATGCTTGCGGAGCTCGGTTACCTCGGCGTGGCCATCGATGTGTATGGCACGGGCCGGCGCGGAAGTACGCAAGAAGAATGCAGCAAGCTCATGACTCCCTGGCTTGAGGATCGCGCCGCCTTGCGCACCCGCCTGCTCGCGGGCGTTGCTGCGGCCAAGAATATTGAAGGCGGCGATCCCGAGCGTTTGGCCGTGATCGGTTTCTGCTTCGGCGGTCTTTGCGCGCTCGATCTCGCGCGCGCCAACGCGCCTGGATTGCGCGCGGCGGTCGCGTTCCACGGGCTCTTCAATCCGCCCAACATCGGACCGCAGCCATCGATCAAATCGAAGGTGCTTGCGCTGCATGGCTATGACGACCCGATGTGCGACCCGCAAGCGATGCGCGGGTTTGCCGACGAAATGACGGCCGCGCACGCCGATTGGCAGTTGGTGGCCTACGGGTCGACCGGGCACGCCTTTACAAATCCGCAGGCGCACGATCACGCGAATGGCATGTTTTACCGAGAAATCATCGCAGCGCGCGCGTTCGCTGCGATGCGGGGGCTGTTCGCGGAAGCGCTTTGATCGCCGCGGTTATTGCGCCATTCACACAGTCGACTCTTCCATCCGCGGCCGCTTCGCCTGATACTAAACCCATGCACCGTTCGCTGCATCGATTCCTCGCGACCACGACGGTCACCAGCGCCATGCTCGCGAGCGGCACGCTGGCGATGCTCATGCCCATGGTCGCGCACGCAGCGGTGGACTACGACCGCGAAGTGCGCCCTGTACTTGTTGCCCGCTGTTATGCCTGCCACGGTCCTGATGCAGAAACGCGTAAGGCGGGGCTTCGTCTGGATACTTTCGATGGTGCGACGGCCATGCTCAAAAGCAAGGCGCGCGCGATTGTGCCTGGTGACCGCAGCGCGAGCGCGATGCTCCATCGGTTGAACACCGTGGATCCGGATTTGCGCATGCCTCCCGACGGTCGTGAACCGCCGACGGTGAAAGAGATCGAGATCATCGAAGCGTGGATCGCGGCCGGCGCGCAGTACACGCAGCCGTGGGCGTTTCGCGCGATCGAGGATTCGGCAGCGCCGATCGTGCGCGAAGTTGAATGGCCGCGAAGCGACATCGATCGCTTCGTGCTGGCCACTCGCGAATCCGCGGGCCTTGCTGCACCCGCGCACGACATCAATCCAAGCGCGCTGCTGCGGCGTGCATCGTTTGATCTCACCGGCCTCCCGCCGCGCGAGGCTGATTTGCGCGCGTTTGCAGCAGATCCGAGCGACACCGCGTTCGCGGCGTTCGTCGATCGCGCGCTAGCGAGCACCGCATACGGCGAGCGGTGGGGCCGCCACTGGCTCGACCTCGCGCGTTACGCCGAGACGCTCGGTCACGAATTTGACTACGGAATCCCCGACGCGTGGCGCTATCGCGATTATGTGATTGACGCGCTCAACGCGGATGTCCCGCCCACGCGCTTCGTGTCGGAGCAGATCGCCGGCGATTTGCTCTCGCCGCGCGCAGGCATGGGCCTTGCAAACGCTGCACCGATCGGCACCGCTTGGTGGTTTCTCGGCCCTGCGACGCACGCCCCCGTCGATGTGCGTCACGACGAGGCCGACCGCATCGCTGGCGCAGTTGATGTCGCAGGGCGCTCGTTGTTCGGACTTTCGATTGCGTGCGCGCGCTGCCACGATCACAAGTTCGATCCGATTCCGACGACGGATTTTTACGCCCTTGTCGGCGTGGCGCGCAACACGCGTCGCGTACTCGGATTCATCGACACCGATGCGCTTGCGGCTCAGCGCGCGCTCGAAGTGCAGGCCGCGCTCGAGGCGGCGGCGTTGATCGTGGGCGGCACGCCTAGCCCGCGCACCGTTGATCCGCAAATCGCGCGTGCGTTGATTTGCATCGACGACGCGCACGATGGTGGCGCAGCGTGGACTCGTTCGGGCAATGCGTTCGGCGTAGCGAATGCGCAATCCAATGCGGCCTGCACCATCGCGCTTGCATCGAATGATGCGCTGCGTGTTGCCGAAAATGGCACGATTGATAGCGCGCGCATCGACACTCGGCTGGTCGGCAGCGCGCGTTCGCCCGCGTTCAGCGTTGAGAAGCGATTTCTGCACATGCGCGTGCGCGGCGCATCGAGTTGGTTGCGCGTGGTGGTTGACAACTACTGGCTCGATGAACAGAACGCGTTGCTCTTCGAAGGCATGCGCCGGCGTCTGGGCGATGTCGATGCGAAGGCGCCCCTGCGTGATCCACGCGATTTTGAGTGGCGGGTGGAGACATTCGATCTTTTGCGTTTCCCAGGCGAGCGCGGTTATGTCGAAATCGTCGACGACGGCGGCGGCTGGATCGAAGTCGATGCGATCATCGCGAGCGATGATGCGACCCCTCCCGCACTCACGACCGCGACGGGCAACACCGCATGGGATTCCGACGGCCCGTCGATTGTCGAAGTCGATCTTCATTCCACCGCGCTCGACGCGTTGCGCGCAAAGGCCGTTGCCGCGCGTGACGCGCTCATCTCCTGCACGCCGCCGATTCGCGCGCTGGTCGCCGAGGAATCTGGCGATTTCAATGAACCGGTGCATGTGCGCGGATCATCGCGCGATTACGGAGAAGTTGCGCCGCGCGCACAGTTGGCGATTTTCAACACTGCGGTTGCGACGGTCGCGCCAACGCCCGCAGTTTCTGGCAGCGGCCGTCTCGCGTTCGCCCATGCAATCACGAGTCCGGATCAGCCGTACCTTTGGCGAACGCTCGCCAATCGTGTGTGGCTCAAGCTTCTTGGCCGCGGAATCGTCGAAACTCCCGATGATTTCGGCCAACTCGGCGCAGCTCCGTGGAGTCGCGCATTGCTCGATCATCTCGCCATCAAGCTCGCCCACGGCGCGACGCTCAAGCAACTCATCCGCGAGGTCGTGCTTTCGCACGCATATCGCGCGACCGCCGACGCCGACGAACCTCCGTCGACCGCGTGGTCGCCGCTCGTCGTGCGTCGGCTCGACGCCGAAGCGATCCGCGACGCGATGCTCGTCGCCTCGACGCGCCTCGACGCAAAGTCCGGCGGCCCGAGTGTGGCCGCGTACCTCACCGAACACATGCAGGGCCGCGGTCGCCCCGGCGGCAGCGGTCCAGTTGATGGCGCTGGTCGTCGCAGCGTGTACCTCGAGGTGCGCCGCAATTTCCTCGATCCGTTCTTGCAGGCGTTCGACCAGCCAGTGCCCGCGACCACATGCGGTCGCCGCCATGCGTCGAATGTTCCCGCGCAGGCACTCGCGTTTCTCAATAGCGAGCTGGTGCTCGAGCTCGCCCGTTGGTGGGGCACGCGGTTGGCCTCCGATGCTGCCAGCGAAGATGCGCGGATTGAATCGATGTGGTTTGCTGCATTCGCGCGGGCGCCGATCGTTTCCGAGCGCGAGCAAGCGCGGAACTTTCTTAAGGGCGAGCGGGCGGCCATGACCACGGCGGACGCCACCGCCCGTGATGGCGCTGCATACTCCGCACTTTGCCACGCATTGTTCTGCGCAAAGGAGTTCGTGTTTCTCCGATGAATCATCGTGCCGTTCATCATTGCGGCTGCTTTCAGGCACAACCATTTTCGCGCCGCGACATGTTGCGCAGTGTTGGTGGTGGCTTCGGAATGCTGGCGTTTGCAAGCCTTTTCGGCCGTAACGCCAACGCCGATGACGCCGCATCCATGCTCGCCGATCGCGCGCTCCCCGTCACTCATCACGCTGCTCGTGCACGCAGCGTGATCTTTCTCTACATGGACGGTGGTCCGTCGCAAATCGATACTTTCGATCCGAAGCCTCTGCTCGTCGATTACGACGGCAAGCCGTTCCCGATGAAGACTGCGCCGACGCAGTTCAACAACAACGGCAATACCCTTGCATCGCCGTGGAAATTTCGACAGTATGGACAGGCGGGGCTATGGATCTCCGATCTGTTTCCGCATGTCGCGCGCGTGGCCGATGAGCTTTGCGTCATTCGCTCGATGACCAGCGACTTCAGCGAGCACACCAACGCCAACTACTTCCTTCACACGGGTTCGGGAATTCCTGGGCGGCCATCGATGGGCGCGTGGAGTTCGTACGGACTCGGTGACGAGAACGACAATCTGCCCGGCTTCGTCGTCGTGGAGGGCGGGTTGGTTCCCCCGGGCGGTCTTGACTGTTTTTCCGCTGGATTCCTGCCCGCGCGCCACCAAGGTTCGATCATGCGTCCGCTCGGCGAGGCGATCGCCAACGCAACGCCTCGCGATTCCACCGCGGCGCAAAATCGTCAGCGTCAGCTCATCGCGCGCCTCGACAGTGCGTTCGCGCACGACGCCGATTCCGAGGCGGTCGACAGTGCGATCAAGAACCACGAGCTCGCCTATCGGATGCAGGCTTCGGTCCCGGAACTTGCATCGCTCGACGGTGAAAGCAAGGAAACCAAGGACCTATACGGCTTTGACGCGCCCGACGAGTCAACGCGGACATACGCGCGTGAATGCTGCCTCGCTCGGCGGCTGGTCGAGCGCGGCGTGCGCTTTGTTGAGGTCACTTGTCCGCGCACCATCGGCGACCGCTGGGATCAACATGCTGATCTTCGCTCTGGTCACGAGGCCAATGCGCGCGCAGTCGACCAGCCGATCGCCGCGCTCATCATGGACCTCAAGCGTCGCGGGCTGCTTGAATCGACGCTCATCGTGTGGGCCGCGGAATTCGGCCGCACGCCCTTCGCGCAGGGTTCGAACGGCCGCGACCACAATCCCTTCGGCTTCACCGTGTGGATGGCCGGTGGCGGCGCGCGCGGCGGTGCGGTCATCGGCGCAACCGACGAGTTTGGTTATCGCGCGGTCGATAAGCCCTACAAAATCCATGATTTGCACGCCACCATGATGCACCTTCTGGGAGTTGACCATCGTCGCCTGACCTTCCGCTCGGGTGGTCGCGACATGCGGCTCACCGATGTTCATGGTCACCTCATCGAGGACGCTGTCGTCGGATAGCGCCACCGGCGTCAAAGTCTCCCCGCATCCGCAGCAGGAATCCACCTCAATTTGCGTCTCGGATGCGTGCCGCGTCCGAGTTTTATGGTGTTGCGAGATAGGAACTTGCGAATCTACGGAAATCTCACGGCGTGGTGTATTACCGCGGGGCTGACCTGCTCTTCAGGAGTGTGCAGCGCACCGAGACGATCGTCTCGAAAATCGTCCCTCATGGTGAGGGGCGGTTCCGAGTGGGGCGCGCCACAGTCTCGTCCACTGAACACAGCCCTAAGGATCACCACTTTGTCTATCTCCACCACATCTGTTCTCGCAACTCTGCTGATCGCCTCGACGGTGACGGCAGACATCGGTTTCTCTGCTGCCGTCGATGCGTCTCGCGCCGCGGCTCCTGCTGGAACCCTCTTCGGTATCAAGCAGCGCTTCCGCGGCAACACCTGGATCTACGAAGGCGAGCTCTACAACGCCGCCCTCACCACCCAGTTCCAGCCTCGCATCAATCGTGATACCGGCGCGTTGATCCGCGTCGATTTGAACGCGGTTTCGAAGTCGCAGCGTGCGGCCCTGCATCCAATCGCTGATCGCCTCGGCGAAGTGCAGATTGATTTCGCCGCCGCTCTTGCGATCGCCAATGCGTCGACGCAGCGCAGCGATGCCGAGCGCATCGCCTATGACCTCGAAGCGGGCATTCTCGCCTATCAAGTGAACTACTTCGACGGCGTGACCAAGATCTATGTCGACAGCGTGACGGGCGGAGTTATCCCGCATCACGGCGCCAACGACGACATGGATGACACCAATCCATCGACCTCCGTCATCGGCGCTATCAGCGTCGCTGAGGGGTTCAAGGGAGAAGGTTGGGTCACCATCGGTATGGAGAGCGAGGCTGAGAAGGGCGGCAACATCGTCGAGGTTCTCCTCCTCGACCTTCAGAGCGGCATGCTGTCGATGGTGAATGTTGGTGGAGACGCAGTGTTGTCTTCCAACGACTTCCAGCCAGTCGGATCGCAAATCACCCGCATTCAGCGTGTGCGCGACAATTGGAACCTGGTTCACACCGGTCTCGCCGCCGCGGTTGCTGCCGCTGAAGGCGCGTATCCCGGCGCGGGCATCTCTGAAGCCGAGTTCGCCGTCGAAGTCGAAGACGCGGGCACGACGGTGCAGTGGAAGATCAACCTCATCACTGCTGACCTCATCGAGATCGACTACATCGTCGACGCATCGACTCCCGCCGGCAACGGTTTCCGTTTCGCCATGGCACCCGTGACGGTGAAGCTTGGCGACATCAACCGCGATGGCGTGGTGAACGCCCGCGACATGGCTGAGCTCTTCGACGCCTGGGGCGTGGCCAATCCGCTGCTCGACCTCAATGGCGACGGCGTGGTGGGTTCGCGCGATCTTGCGGTGATCTTCGCCAACTGGAGCTGAGCGCGCACAAGTATCGATTGAAGTTGGACTTCAAAACTTCGCATTGAATCACCACCGCGGGCGGCCCTAAAAAGCCGCCCGCGGTGTCGTTTTCGAAACAATCTCTATGTGAAGTGTGGGTGCGCTGTGTTAGTCTCGTCCATCGCCTGTGTGGACGACTTTGACAATGCGACGACGATTTTGCGTCATGTTCATGACCGCGCTCACCATGCTTGCCGCCGATGGCGCGCGTGCGGATATCGGTTTCGTTGCCGCGGCCGCCACCTGCCGAGTTGCAGTGCCCGGGCAGAAGTTGCTCGCGCTGCGCCAACGCACGCGCAACGGGGTGTGGGTTTACGAAGGCGATTTCACCAACGCGCCGCCGACCCACTTCACCACTGCCACCATCAACCGCGACACCGGCGCGTTGATCAGTCAAGCCAGCGCGCCGATTCCCGCCGCTGAGTTCGCCGCAACCCAACAGACAATCCAACGCCTCAACTACGCCGGCATTGATTTCGTCGAGGCGCTTCCCGCTGCCAACGCGAGCGCCAACCGCATCGACACCGAGCGCATGGTGTTGCTCTATGAGGCGGGCATCCTCGCCTTTCGCGTGACCTACTTCGGTGCGGCCACGATCGTGAACATCGATTCGATCACGGGCGGAGTCATCCCAGTACCCGTTCCTGGTCTCGGTGTCGAAACAACGGTTTCGGTCGCGGAGATGGCGGGTGCGGTCGCGCACGCGCAGTGGATGGCGGGCGCGGAATGGATCGCGATCGAGGCCAACGCATTTCAGCGCATCGACGGCGTGACGGTTCAGGTTCTGCTTGCCAATCGCACGACCGGTCGCTTGATGCGTCCTGAAGTCATCCTCGGTTTTTACCTATCAACGGCGGAGTTTTTGGCTCAAGGTTCGCAAGTTTCGCGGGCCGCCGCAGTCGCCATCCCGTCGCCCGTGCGCACTGGTTGCATCGCTACGCTCGGTGTAGTTCAGACGGTTTCACCAGACCTCGGCGTCAACCGAATTGCGCTGGAGGTTGCAATCGTCGGCGGCGTGACCAGCTACACATGGGTGACGGGCTTCGTCGATGCGGCGGGGGTCGAACGCGATGCACGCACGAACGCCGCGCTTTCCCCGCAAAAAACGATTCCGATCATCGTCGCCC
>Ga0209086_10003414_pt1 | contig 12107 bp, 6 predicted proteins | sample M_130207_XF_Meta_FD_187312 | JGI IMG/M metagenome (GOLD analysis project Ga0209086, IMG submission 187312) | Freshwater microbial communities from Lake Montjoie, Canada to study carbon cycling - M_130207_XF_MetaG (SPAdes) (version 2) | ecosystem: Environmental > Aquatic > Freshwater > Lake...
TTTGACTGGATCGGCAAGCGCGTGGCCAGGACGCACCCAGAGTCGGTGTTGAGTTTTTATTGCTACGCCGACTACACCCAGCCGCCGACCGTGCCGCGCAAGCTTGATTCCAATATGTGCGCCATGATCGCGCCGATCCGCTACTGCCGTTTGCATCCCATCGGGCACCCTGGTTGTGCTTCGCGTGAGCAGCAGGTGACGATGACCGAAGGCTGGTCCGCCGTGGCGAGTCGGCTCGGCTACTACAACTACATGTATAACCTCGCGGATGGCACGCAGCCGATGTTCAAGTTCAGCGCGTGTCAAAAAGAGTTCCCCTACTTTGCCGACAAAGGCCTGTCTTACATGACCATCGAGGTGCTCTCCAACTGGCAAATCTACGGCCCGCAGATCTACCTCAGCGTGCGTCTGGCCTATGATCCCCATGCGAATGCGGCGGCCATCATGGACGACTACTGGCTGCAATTTTACGGTCCCAAAGCCGCGCCGCACATGAAGGCTTATTGGATGGGCATCGATGCGGCTCAGCAGCAGCTCAAAACACACGCCGGATGCTTTTTTGGCCTCGCACAGATTTACACGCCGGAGTTTCTCGCCCGATGCGAGGATTTGCTCTCCAAAGCTGCTGCCGCCGTGAAGGGCGATGCGGTGTATGAACAGCGAGTCGCGCTGCATCACGAAGGCCTCCGCAGTGCGCGCGCCTACCGCACGATGACCGAGGCGATGAATCGCGGCGATTTCGCCGCTGCTCTCCGAGAATACGATGCCACGATCGAGCGCCTCAAGCCTCTCGCGGCCCGAGACCACGCAAACCGTGAGTATGCCACCGCCTATCTGGAGCGCATGCTCAGCGCCTCGGTGCGCGAGGGGGCCGCGATCACCGCCGCGCCCAATCGTCTGCTGCAAGTGCTGCCCGACCGCTGGCGCTTCAGCTTTGATGACGCTGACACTGGAAATGAGCAGGGGTTTCATCGCGCCGACTTCAAAGACGAAACCTGGCCGCAAGTCGCCACCTACAGCCTGCCGTTGGACGTTCAGGGCTTCGACAAAAACACCGTGTTCTGGTATCGCACCCCCCTCGATGTGCCGGACAAGCGCGAGAAGCTCGCCTTGTTCTTCACCGAAGTGGACGGCAAGAGCGAGGTCTATGTGAATGGCGAAAAGGTCGCCATACCGGAGAAGTCTCAGAACACCAAGAAGCCCGCAGCCCCAGGAGTAAAAGCCCCGCGAGACGGCATGGCGAAACCACGCACGCCCTTTGAGATCGACGTCACCTCTCTCATCAAGCCCGGCTCAAACACCCTGGCCGTCCGCGTTGATCACACCCAAATCACTGAACTCTCCCTCGGCGGCATCATTCGTCCGGTGCTGTTGGTGGAGAAGAAATGATTCATCTACAGAAACACTTCTTCCTACGCTCATGAAACTCATCCAACTCCTCATTCTAACCCTTTGTGGTCTCTCCTTGCCCGCTCAGGAGCAGATCGACAAGGCGGACGCTCGTGGCAAGGGCACCGCTACGGTGAATGCGCTCGCTTTTCGAGTGCGTGTGACCAAGGCAGCACCCCAGCAAGCCACGGTCAGGATCAACTGGCGGCGAGGGGGCGAGGGACTCGGTGGGAGTGTCGTCAGGGGTGAGTTTTTATCGACGGAGAAGCAGCCGCAGGTGCCCCTGAACGCATGGACTGAGTGGGTGGCGCTCAGCGCTGTCGTTGGCTCGGCAAAGGGGTGGGAGTTTCCGAGTGTGGTGGTCTTGAGCGAACCGATCATCAAAGGCAGGTCATCGAAGCCCGGCGAGACCTTGAGTGACATCGCCGTGAACTTTGAGTTCGCGGACAGCGGCAAAGTTTTTCACACCTTCACAGAACTCGGCCCCAAAGGCTCCACGGTAGGTTTTGCCTTCCCAGGCAGTGCGTTGGGCGACAAAATCACGCCTGAGTTCACCGCGCAACTCAATGGCCTCAGCGCCCACGCACGACTCCGACGTGAGGGGCTTGAGAGAACCTTCCCCGACGCTGCTCCATTGCCCAAATTGTTCGGCATCATCGGCCACATCGGCGGGTATGGGGAGGGTCCGCCCGGTTTGCGCGGCAGCTATGGCTTTGGCGTGCGGCACTGCAATCCCGCGATCCTCGCCGATGAGTTTCGCACGCTGCGCATGCTGGGTGTGAACGGCATGGTGGATAAAACCCAGTTCGCGGATGCAGCGGGTGTGGGAGCAGAATTTCGCCACATTTACTGGGGCGGCCCGGGGTCAGGTGAACCGATGGCGTTCTTCACGAAGCCTGGTAAATCCGCCGAAATGCCGGATGGCTGCCCGTATCATCCCGCGCTGAAGACTTATGTGATGGAACGAGTGGAAACGGCCATCGCTGAGCATCGGGAAGTCGGAGCCAAGGAGTCCTGGGCACTGTGGGACGATGAGATGGGCGTCTATGCCAAAGAGCACATCGCCACCTGCGAGCGTTGCGCTGCCGTGCTGCGTGACTACCTCCGCGCCCATGGCGTGACCTTGCCAGACCTCGGCAAAACATCCTGGGACGAGGTGAAACCCTATCCACTGTGGCTGCCGAAGCCTGTCGAAAGTAAAGGCGTGAAACCTCCACCCAGCACGGGCTTTGCGCCACCGCCGGACAATGCGGCGGACTCCTTGCGCTACTACTACACCTATCGGCTCATGACTCATGCCACCGCGCAGGTTTATCCAGAGGCCGCGAAGAAATTTAGCGAGGCCGGCATCAAGCTCTACGCCATGCAGGGCCCCACACCGAGTTGGTTCGGCGCGAGCCTGGATTGGAACGAGTTCTACGACCTCAAACCGAACACCGCTTTTGTCTTCGAGACCTCCAATCGTGATGCCCGCACCTGGCAGTGGGAATCTTACCTCGCCGACATCGGACGCGGCATCGCCGCTCGGCACGACATGGTGCAAGGCTGCCTCGTGAAGCCGCATCGTGGCGCTCCTGCCCAGCGCATGTTGAGCGTCGTCGCACGCGGCACCCGCGCCCTCGAATGGTATACCTACGGCCCTGATTACTCGAAGGGTGACAGCTTTTCGCAATCACCCGAGCTGCTGGTGCAGGTCGCACAAGCCGCGCGATTCCTGGGCAAAACGGAGTCTTATCTCTATGGCGCGAAGTTGGCGACCCAACCCGAGGTCGCCTTCGTCACGCCGCGCTCATCGGAAATCTGGGGCCGCATCAATGAACTCAAGCCAAATGCCTTTGAGAATGCCAAGTGGGTCTATCTCGCCCTCCAGCACGCGCATGTGCCGGTGGACGTGCTCAGCGAGCAACAACTCACTGAAGGCAAACTCGAGCACTACAAAGTCATCTACATCCCTGGTAGTCATTTGCGGCGCGACTCCGCCACCGCCGTGCGCGAGTGGGTGCGTGCCGGTGGCACCGTGTGGACCGATGCCAGCGGCCTCTCACGCGATGAAGCCAATCAACCCGCCACCGCCATGAACGAGATGCTCGGCCTCGCTAGTCGTCAACTCGAGTCCTGGGGCACCTGCGAAGCCTACCACGCCTCCGAACTCAAGGCTTTCAGCGAGAAAGACGTGCCGAGTGGTGCCGACTTCACCTGGCAGAATACCAAGCTTCACGCCAGCATCGGCCGCGAGCCTTTGGCCTCCAAGACCGCAGAAATTCTCGCCACCTTTACCGATGGCAAGCCTGCCATGACCAGGAATGCCTTTGGCAAAGGTCACGCCATCGTTGCAGGCATTTGGAGTGGCCTTAGCTATTCCGCCAAAGTGCGTCGTGCTGATTTCGATATGCGAGCTGACTTTGATCCCGCTCTCCGCTCCCTGATCGCCCAAGCCGCCGTCGAGTGCCAAGTCTCTCGCCCTGCCATCCCCGGCGATCCACTGGTCGAATCGGTGTCACTCAGCAAAGACGGCCAGCGCAGCATCGCCCTCATCAACTGGGCCTACGCCAAACCCAAAGGCGACACCACCAAAGGCACCCTGCAACCCGTGCAGAACCTGCGAATCGAACTCCCCGGCTTTCACAACGCCAAATCCGTCCGCTCGATCAACCACGGCCCGCTCAGCATCAACAACGGAGCAGTCATTTTGCCCACGCTGAAGGACATCGACTTGCTGATCGTAGAGTAAGGCTGGTATGCCGCAGATTCAGTTCCCACGGATTCAGGACAACTACGGATTTTCTGACTTTGTATTCTAATCCGTGGTCGCCCTGAGCCGAGTCACCGAGACAGACGAAGTCAATCCGTGGCACATCTTAACCTCACACACCCTATGATCCGACTCGCATCTCTACTTCTGTGGCTCAGCATGACGGCGCAGTTACTCGCTGCTCAGAAGCTCACTGACTTCCAGCGCATCGTCATCGCGGATGATGCCAATGCGGTGCAGCGGGCCGCAGCAGACGAATTGGCGCTTTATGTCGGCAAGATCGCTGCGCGTAAGCTCGCCGTGATCAAGATGAGCAAGCTGGCTGCGGATGCTCCGGGCTTGTCGTTCTTTGTGGGCGAAGGCGCGGCGGTGAGCGCTCTCGGTGCCTCACCCAAGCCTTGGAAAACCGAGGAATGGATGCTGCGCTCCGTGCCGAGGGGTCTCGTGCTCGCAGGTGATGATGCCACAGGTGATCCGTGGTCGATCAGCACGGCGGCGGGGAGCATGTTGGCGGTCTATACCTTGTTGGAGGATCATCTCGGCGTGCGCTGGTTTTGGCCGGGCGAGTTTGGTGAGCATGTGCCCGTAAATGCCGATGCGCTGGTGCCGGGACTCGATGAACGACGCCAACCCGCGTTTGAGATTCGCTCTGTGCAGCTCGGCTATTCGAGCATTTATCACACCAAGGTCTTTTCAGATGCCGCCAAGCGCTGGGCACGACGAGCGAGGCTGGGTTGGGTGAAGTCAGCGGTGTTTGGCCACAGTTGGGAGGTCGCGTTCGATTTGCGCAAAGGCGAAACCTTCAAGCAGCACCCGGAGTGGTTCGCGCTCGTCAATGGCGTGCGCCGGCCGCCGCAAATGTGCACCACGCACCCCGAGGTCATCGCGCGCATGGTGGACTACGTGCTGGCGGGCAAGCAAGACATCATGAACATCTCGCCGAGTGATGGCGGTGGCTTCTGCGAGTGCGAGCGCTGTCAGGCACTCGATGTGCCCGGCGTGCTGGCGTATGACAAAAAGCACGTTCAACTCAGCGATCGCATCTTCACCTATGCCAACGAGATCGCCCGCCGCGTGCGCGAGAAAAACCCAGCGAAGAGCTGCGGCATGTTCGCATACACCTTCTACAACAAGCCGCCCGTGAGGATCACCAAACTGGAGCCGAACCTGTATCTCTCGTTCGTGTATCAAAGCGCCGCGCATCGCGATCCCGACAATCTGCGCGAGTGGCGCGAGTCCGTCTCAGGCTGGCAAAAACTCGGTGCCAAGATGGTGGTGCGTGAGGGCTGGGGCAATCATTACTACCACGACATGGCCTTCATCCATGATCGACAAATCATCGCCAATCTCGCTGAAGCGAGCCGTCTCGGATTCGTCGCTGCGTATGGCGAAGGCAGCAAATCATTCGCCACGATGGCCCCGAACTTCTGGGCGATCACGCACATGATGTGGGACCCCAAGCGCGATACCACCAAGGTGATGCCCGATTTCTACCAATCCGCCTACGGACCCGTGTCGAAGGAGATGCAAGCCTTCTTTGAAGCCTATAGTCACGCGCTGGACACCAACTGGTCTAAGCGGGATCGCGTTGTGGATGCCACAGGCATCGCGTATGCGAATGTCATCGCCGCATGGGGGAAATTGATTCCGAATGAGGCCATCGAGGAAGCCGAGAAGCACCTGCGAGCCGCCGAAGCCAAAGCGCCTGCAGGCGAATACGCCGATCGCGTGAAGTTCCACCGCTTCGGTCACGACTACACAAAGCTGATGCTTGAACTGCTCGCCAACTACAAGCAACTCAGTGAACTTGGCGTGAAGATGGAGTTCACTGCATCTGTGAAAGCTACTCGCGACGATCCCGCCGCACGCGATGCCTTGCTCAAGAGAACCTACGACCTCGGCGAGCAACGCGAGCAGATGCTCCTCGCCCATCGCGACTGGGCCGGCCCCGACGAAGGCCTCTACGCCTTCACCAATGACAGCCACATCCGCCAATGGCACACCAACGTGAAAAAGGCCCTCGGCATCAACAAACCAAGCGCTGTGACAAAGCAGACCTTGAGCGGCAAGGAGGGCAAATGAATAGATCAGAGTGGTCCGCACAGTCCTCTGTGCGGAACGAACGTCCCCAGACTCAGAACCGCACAGAGGACTGTGCGGACCACCTTTCTATGCCCCGCTCCCTCCTTCTCCATCTGTGGCTTCTCTTCATTTGCGTCTCCGCATTCGCCCAAGAGCGCGTGCCGTGGACGGCTTCGCGCATCCAAGGCACGCCGGAGCCACCACCGCCTTATATCGTCGAGCGGCTTTACCCTGGGATCACTTTCAAGAATCCGCTCGATGTCGTGCCCTTGCCGGGCAGTGATCGGTTGATCGTGCTGGAGGAAACGGGGCGGATGTTTTCCTTCGTTCCTGGCTCCGATAAAGCGGATCTCTTTGGCGAACTTGCTGAGTTTGATCGCGAGATTTCTCGTTCATTTGCGCTCACGTTCCATCCTCGTTTCAACGAGAACCGCTTCGTCTTCACCTGGATCGTGCAGGACTTAAAAGGCGAGGATTTCCGCGACAACGGCTCACACATCGTGCGCTTCCGCGTGACGGAGGAATCACCGCCCAGACTCGATCTTAGCAGTGCCAAGCCCATCATCTCGTGGCGCGCGGGAGGTCACAATGGGGGCAACTTGCGCTTTGGCCCCGATGGCATGCTCTACATCTCCACGGGCGATGGCACCAAGCCTGATCCGCCGGATTCGAGCGTCACCGGGCAGGACATCAGCGACCTGCTTTCGAGCGTGTTGCGCATTGATGTCGATCATCCCGAGGCAGATCGCGCTTACAGCATTCCGAAGGACAATCCCTTCGTCGAAGTGCCGAAAGCGCGTGGTGAAGTTTGGGCCTATGGCCTGCGCAATCCCTGGCGCATGAGCTTCAATCCCAAGAATGGCGAGCTGTTCGTGGGCGATGTCGGATGGGAGTTGTGGGAGATGATTTATCGCATCCAGCGCGGTGGCAACTACGGCTGGAGCATCACCGAGGGCGGCAAACAAGACGTGCGGCCAGATCGTGTGCGTGGCCCATCGCCGATTCTGCCGCCGCTCGTCGCGCACTCCCATGAAGAGACTGCGAGCATCACCGGCGGTGAGTTCTATCACGGCGACAAGCTGCCCGAGTTGAAGGGCGCGTATCTCTACGGCGACTGGCAGATGGGCACCTTCTGGTCGCTGCGCACTGAGGGCGACAAGGTCACCGAGCATCGCGAACTCGCACGCAGCTCGCTCATGCCAGCAGGCTTCGGCATCGGTCACGATGGCGAGTTGATCATCGTGGATCATAGCGGTGGCGGTTTGTGGCGACTGGCGGAAAATCCGCGCTCAGGCATGAACTCCGACTTTCCCCGTAAGCTCAGCGAAACCGGACTCTTTACTGATGCGCTCAAGCAATCACCCGCGCCCGGTGTCCTGCCGTATGAGATCAATGCCCCGCGCTGGGCCGATCATGCGACTGCGGAGCGCTGGGCTGCTTTTCCTGATCAATCGGGCGTCAGTGTGGCCGAGGAATCCAAAGGCGTGGTGCTGCGTGGGCGCTGGGAATTCCCTGCGGGCGCTGTGCTCGCGAAGACTTACTCGCTCGACCTGGAGCGCGGCAATCCCGCCACTCGCCGCCGCATTGAAACGCAGATCCTGCACTTCGATGGCAGCCTGTGGGGCACGTATAGCTACCGCTGGAACGCCGAACAAACCGATGCCGAGCTCGTGCCGAAGCAAGGCGACGAAGCGACCTTCACCGTGAAGGACAAAGCCGCACCCGGCGGCGAAATGAAGCAGCGCTGGCGTTTCTACAGCCGCAGTGAATGCGCCCGTTGCCACACGCTCATGAACAGCTTTGCGCAGAGCTTCAGCGCGCTGCAACTCGACCGCACGACGCCGCATGAGCAGGGCGATCAGCTCGATGTCTTCACTAGCCTCGGCCTCACGCCAGCAGAGCCGCGATTCGCCGATCCGCACGGCTCCAAGGGCAGTTTGGAAGTCCGCGCACGCAGCTATCTGCATGTGAATTGCAGCGTATGTCATCGCTACAACAGCGGCGGCGGCGTGCCGAGCTACATGAATATCGAGGCGCTGCTGAAAGAGTCCAAACTCATCGACACCAAGCCCGTGCAAGGTGATGTCGGCCTGCCTGATGCACGAGTCATCGCCAGCGGTGATCCCGCGCGCAGTGTGCTGCTCTATCGCATGGCCACCGCCGGTCGCGGGCACATGCCCTACCTCGGCAGCCACCTTGTCGATGATCGCGGTCTGCTGGTCGTGCGAGATTGGATCGCCAGTATGGGCAACAAGGCACGCGACCTCACCGCCGCCACCATCGCCCAGCGCAAAGCCGAAGACCACGCCCTCACTCAACTCCAAGTAGGCGACAGCACGCAACTCGACCCACTCCTCGCCACCAACAGCGGTGCCCTCAGCGTGCTCCTCGCCATCCTCGACGGCAAACTCAGCGCCGACCTCCGCGCCCAAGCCATCGCCAAAGGCAGCGCCCTCACCGAGCCGCTGCGTCGCGATTTGTTCGAGCGATTCCTCCCCGAATCGCAACGCCGCAAAGTCCTCGGCCCCGACTTCAAGCCCGCCACTTTGCTTGCCATGAAAGGCGATGCGACACGCGGCAAGACCTTGTTCGCAGGCATCTGCATCGCCTGTCATCGCACGAATGGAGTCGGCATCGACTTCGGCCCCGACCTCAGCCACATCGGCACCAAATGGAACCGCGCCGCCATGCTGGAGCAGCTCATCACCCCATCCAAGATCATCGACCCGCAATGGCAACTCACGACCCTTGAACTCAAAACCGGTGACAGCAAAGTCGGCTTCATCACCGCCCGCAGCGACACCGAACTCACCCTGAAAATAGCCGGTGGCCTCACCGAAAAAATCGCCACGGCCCAGATCACCAAAACCACCACCGCCCCCATCTCCATGATGCCCGAGGGCCTCCTGCAAACGATGACAGCTCAAGAGGCCGCTGACATACTGGAGTATCTCAAATCACTAAAGTAGCCGTTTGCCTCGCATGACATCGCTTTAGCCTGCGCGTAATCGTGTTTACTTTAGTGGCATAAGGAAGGCGGTGAAAAGGAGGTGGGATCGGCTGTAATGATGAATGACTGACTCTTCACAACGCAAACCATGAACACCCCCACCAACGACGAAGCCGCACGCCGTGCGTATTGGACGCAGCAAATGGAAGCTGGCTATGCCATCGTGGAGAAGCTCATCGCGTTTCCGGTGAACGAATGTGGTGAGCGGTTCGCGTCGCTGCGGGACGCTGCCGCTGATGCGAATGTCGAGATGCTGTTCTCGACCAGCAAGATCGCGGGTGAACTGGATCGCGTTTACTTCATGCGGGAGAGCCTCGTGGAAGATGTCGTCACCATCGGTCGCGAGATGAATGAGCGAGGGTGGATTTTGAAGATCGAGGACTGCTTCCGCACCCTGGACATGCAGCGGCAGCTCGTGCGCAAGCCATCGGTCTTCGACACTGTGTTGAAAAAGACGATGTGGGAACTCGGCGGCGAGATTCCGACCCCAGAGATGATGTTCCGCCGCTCCATCGTGCTCACGGCTAACATGCCGAAGATCGGCGCGCACATGTCCGGCTCCGCCATCGACATCTCGGTCTTCCGTCGCGATGACGGCACCGAAGTCTGGCGCGGGTATCCTTATCTCGAAATGAGCGAGTGCACGCCCATGCGATCACCCTTCGTCGCGCCCGAGCATGTCGCCACACGGCTGGAGATCACTGTGATGATGGAGAAGCACGGCTTTATCCACTTCCCCTTCGAGTTCTGGCACTTCGACAAAGATGACGCCGGGATGCACATTCTCACTGGCAATCCCGCGCCGTGTCGATTTGGGCCGGTGGACTGGGATCCGAGCACGAATGAGGTGACGCCAGTGGATGATCCGCTCGCACTGCTGAATCCGCTTTCAGTGATCGAGAGTGAGATCGCGGCGGCGTTGGAGAGGGTGGCGTAGAACGATGCCTCCGGCTCGTAAACTGGTGGTGCGGGCATCTTGCCCGCACACAAGCGACCAAGATGGTCGCTCTACGACTCAACGACCTGGAAGGATCGTTCTACGAGTTCCCGAAACACCTTCACATGAGGCAGCTCGAAGCGGCCCTGCCTTTGCAGCAGAACAAGGTCTTCGTGGCCGAAGAGCCGACTCACATCACGCCAGATGAGCTGGGGTTGGCCACGCTTGGGCACCAGGGGCTTCACTTCGCCCGGAGCCAGCAGAGCGACGCCGAAGCCCATGCTCACATAGCGTGCGATGAGCGGCACGCGCGAGGCACTGATGGCGATGTTGAGTTGGTTAAGCACGCCGGCATTGGCAAAGGTGAGATCCACCTGCGAGCGGTCGGATGTGTCCTCGCTGCTGAGCACGAGAGGATGCTGCGCGATCTGTTTCACGGTCAGCTTTTTCGCTGTGGCTAAAACGTGATCCGCTGGGCACAGCAGATGAATCGGGTAGCGTGTGAGGCGATGTAGGGTCAGTGAAGTCGGCAGTGCATCGCCAGTGGTCATGCCGATGATGGCGATGTCGGCCTGTCCGGCCAAAAGAGCCGCCAAGGCTCCGCGTGAGGGGCGTTCCATGAGTCGGAGGCCTACGTTGGGAAATTGTTTGCGATAACGCGTCACGGGATCGGGCAGGGCATCGTTGAGCACACCAGCGGGCGCGGCGACAGTGAGTCTGCGCGGGGCTTTGCCTTGCCGGTCATCGAAGACCGAGCGCAGCGACAGGAAGCTCTCGACCATCGGCTCCGCCATCTCCACGAGCAGGCGTCCGTCTTCCGTGAGCACCACCTGCTGGCCTTGCGTATCGACGAGTTGCACACCGAACTCCTCTTCCAGCGCCCGCACCTGCCGCCACGCGGAGACCACGGACATTTTCAACGCGGCTGCCACGGCGGAGAAGGTCTTCTGCCGCGACAGCTCCACCAGAGCACGGAGCTGGCGGAAGCGGAGTTCTTTGAAAAAGCGGCGGTCGGTTTTCATGGGATGGGTTTTAGCCGGGGCGTAAACGACTTTACCTTGTTGGTCACGAATTGCTCGCGCAAAGGCGGGGGCTGCGGGTGTATTCATCTGGGACATTCATGAAACACACGCTCATCCTTTTTTCCGCACTGCTGCTGTCTCCACTCGCCGCACTTCACGCCGCTGACACCTTCCTCGTCGAGGACGGCCAGCCGCGCGCTGAAATTGTCATCAGTGAGAAGCCTCAGCGCTCCACACGACTGGCGGCGCAGGAGTTGCAGGATGGGATTCAGAAAATCAGCAGCGCGCGACTGCCTATCGTCACGCAGCCGACTTCGGGAGCGGTGCATGTGTTCGTGGGGCAGAGCGAGCACACGGAGCGGCTCAAAGTCACGGCGGAGGGCCTGAAGCTGGGCGCGTTTCGCATGGTTTCGGGTGCGGACTGGCTGGCGCTCATCGGCGATGACACGGAGTTCACGCCCATTGAACCATGGGCGAAGAACAACGGCGAAATCGTCAGCGGCAAAGCGCAGGCCGAGTGGGAAAAAATCACCGGTGCGACATGGGGCTTGCCGAACACCCTGATGTATAAGAGCCGCTTTTCGCTGCCGGGCGAGATCGGCAAGCAACATGGCATGTCGGCTGCGGCAGTGTTTCCGTATTTTGGACAGCGTAACCTTGTGGCCGACTTCGCCATGTATTTGCCGTTCGTGCTGCTCTATGGCTTTGCGAGTGATCGGATGGTGCGGGTGCTGCAGGGCAGGTATCCGCCTGAAGACGGCTGGATGGCGGCGAGCATGGTGGTCCTGCTGACATCGGTGGCTTTCGGGGTCGCCGGACTGGTTCTGGGCGAGGGGTGGGACGGAAGCGTTCGGGTTGGCGGTGTTGCTGTTTTGGGGCGTCGCGGTGGTTCGGTATGCAAGGGGTGAGATGAAT
>Ga0209086_10003415_pt1 | contig 12107 bp, 12 predicted proteins | sample M_130207_XF_Meta_FD_187312 | JGI IMG/M metagenome (GOLD analysis project Ga0209086, IMG submission 187312) | Freshwater microbial communities from Lake Montjoie, Canada to study carbon cycling - M_130207_XF_MetaG (SPAdes) (version 2) | ecosystem: Environmental > Aquatic > Freshwater > Lake...
TTCATAATATTTTTTGGCTTCTTCGGTTTCTAAATGGACTTCAGGAGGGCTACACCATTGATCAAAAGGAATCGCTGCTGTAGTTGATTTTTCTAGCGCCAATAACTCTTTCAGTGCTTTTAATCTTCTCTCTAATGGAAACATTTTTGAAGAAATTTTTCGTGATAATTGTTTCCACCGCCATTCAAATTGAAGTGCAGCTTGCCAACTCGGGAATCCTGAAACATGACATGCGCGTGTCCATGTTTCACCTTTCAAGACTTTGATACTAGTTGCATGAGCTCCTCCTTTGATTTCTTTATTATGTTGACGAAGACGATGATCTAGATCTATAGTTGCACCTATATAAGTAGTATTATCCGTGGAAATTAAAAGATATACATAACTTGGTTTGGACATATTTATTATAGGTAAATAGGTAATTATTTTTAGACTTTTTCCACAATAAAAGCTTATTTATTTTAGTTTAGTTACTAATTAACTAAAATAAAATAGAAAAAGAAAAGAAAAGAAAAAAGGAAGCACCCTGTGAGAATCGAACTCACGATCTATACATTACAAGTGTATTGCTCTACCATTAAGCCAAGGGTGCATGTAAGGATTTTTAGTCCTTATAATTATAACAATATTATTTTTTAAATTGTTTTATTTTTTATTTTTTATTCTTTATTCTTTATTCTTTAATTAGAAATAAATACTAATTCATCTGTAATAGGTGTCAAATCTTTCAAATTTAAGGTTGTTTTATTTTTCAATAATTCGGTCATTTCAGACACCTTATCTTTGTAGTCGGTTAAAATAGTTTTAGCTTCATTGTAAGCTTCTACCACCAAATTCAATGTTTCATTATCCATCATAAATTTTGTATTATCAGAATACGTTGAACCTGTAGAAAGACTACGACCTAAGAAAGGATTGTCTCCATCATTCACATTTTCATTAAAAAAAACCTCCAATTTATTTCCCATTCCATAATTTCCAATCATTTGTTGTGCTAATTTATTTGCTTGTCTCAAATCTTCAACTGCTCCTAGTGATACAAATTCTTCTCCATAGAAAATATTTTCAGCTGCTTTTCCACCCATTGTTATAATTAATCGTTTTTTCAAAATATCTTTGGTATACAATCCACCCTCTTTTATTTCTGGTTTTTCGGTAAATAAAGTGTATCCACCTGCTCCATTGTAGGTTGCCTTAATGGATATTTTTTGCAATTCAAAATATTTTTGGAATACAAGGGTTAAAAATGCGTGTCCCGACTCATGAATCGCCACTCTGGTTTTCGTTGCATCCGAAACATCACCATTGTTTTTGACTAGACCTACAATTAACTTTTCAAAAGCATTAAATAAGTCTTCCTCTAAAATACATGTTGCGCCTTTTTTAGCTGACATAATAGCAGCTTCATTAATCAAATTTTTTAGCTGGGCTCCCGAAAAACCACTTGTAATTTCTGCCAAAGCATTTATATCTAGTGTCTTCTCAACAGGACGACTTTTCAAATAAAAATCTAATATTTTCTCTCTTGAAAACTTGTCTGGTAAAGGAACCCGAATGATACGATCAAAACGCCCTGGACGTAATAATGCTTGGTCCAATACATCTTTACGATTGGTAGCAGCTAATACCAAAATATTTTCATTGTCATTAAATCCATCCATTTCATATAATATTTGATTTAATGTTTGTTCTCTCTCATCATTTGCCATATTAATTCCTGTTCCTCTTTGTCTCCCTACGGCGTCAATCTCATCAATAAAAATGACACATGGACGATTATTTCTAGCATTAGAAAACAAATCTCTCACACGTGATGCTCCAATTCCTACAAAAAGTTCCACAAATTCTGATCCTGAAATAGAAATAAAAGAAGCATTGGTCTCAGTTGCAATCCCCTTTGCTAATAATGTTTTCCCTGTTCCTGGTGGTCCTTCTAACAAGATTCCTTTAGGCATTTCTGCTCCTAATAATTTAAATTTTTCTTTGTTGTCTAAATAAGAAATGGCTTCCCTACACTCCTCCAAAACTTCTGGACTTCCTGCCCAACTAGATAAAGAGACATTTGGTTGAATCACATTGTCCTTTACATTCATATTATTTCTAGAAAAAAATCCTCCAGGCCCTCCTGCTCCAGGTCCTCTTTGATTCATATTCATTGGAGAAGGAGAAGGACCTCCCATTGGATTTCCTCTGGAAAAAAAAGAAGTTAAAATAGTGGTTAAAATAAACAATGGCACAACATAATTTAATAATTGAAAACCAAAGACAAAAACATTTTGTATATCTGTAAAAATAGAAGCACTTGTGAAATCAATAAAACTAGTGTCAATATGATGTTCTATTGCTTTTTCAACGATTTTGGGAACAATAATAGGATCTACATTCGCCAAATGATAATCACTATATATGTTCAATTCTGGCAGTTTTACTATAGATACAATTTCTTTATAGTCTTTACCAATAAAAATTTTAGATACTTTCTCATTGGACAATTCTTCAAAGAGTTGATTCACGGATTCTTTTGGAAAAAAGGCTTTGTATTTTTGAATGTTAGAAACATCTGACAAAAGACTTTGTCCGAGTGTTACTAAAGATGCTATTAAAAAAACACGCATGTATAATAAATATGTAATATACTGTTTATATGTTTTTACCGAGTAATTATTTATTTTTTTTAAATTAGATAGATATATGAATTTATTTCATTTTTGCTTCCTAAGCATTTTATTTCCAAGTTCTATTACTAGTTTTGATTTTTTCAATCATTGGCAATGTATCGGGATTCTAAACAAAATAGATTTTTCTAAACCTTATAAAATAAACATAGGAGACTTACCTTTGGTCATTTGGAAAGATAAAATAAATAATCAATTCATTAGTACCATCAACATATGCAAACATATGGGTTCCACCTTAGACCAAGGTAAAATTACCGATTTGGGTTGTTTAAAGTGTCCTTATCATGGATTAGAATACGATAAAAAAGATGGTTTTGGTGAAGTAGTAGAACATGAAGGCAAATTATTTTGGGCTCATGATCCATTCCATAAAAAGCCATTTAGTACACCTTTTTTCAAGAATAAAGCCTATGAAACTTCTTTTTTAGAAATAGATATGCCTGGATCTTTAACCGATTCCGCTTATAATACATTAGATTTACGCCACCCTGAATTTGTACATGGCTCTATTTTAGGGTTTGGAAACAATGAAGCAGCCAAAAATATTAAACATTTTGTATTCAATAAAAATAAGGGTGGTAAAAAAGATCAACGGCTAGGATTGTCTTTTGACTACACATCCAATGCTGCAATTACTGCTTTAAATAAAAATGTTAAGGAAACCAATAATTTTCACATGTATCTCTATCCTTCTTTTTCTTGGTCTAAAGTAAGTTTTGATAAAAACAACTTGATCATAGGTGTCAATTTATTACCATTAGAAAATAAAAAAACACGATGGTATGTAACAATTGCACATAACTATTATCAGTCTCCTTTTGGAAAAAAATTGATGGAAACCTTGGCTTCTATTATTTTGAAACAAGATTTTGAACAAATGACGAAACAGGCTGATGAATCTGAGTTAAAAAAAATCATGTTATTTGAACACGTTTTCAAAGACGAAGAAGTTATTATCAAACTAAAAGAAATGATGGAAAATTATGACTATCCATCCATGGACAAGTGTATTCAATTATATAAAAAACAAAAGAAAGAATAAACATTTATAATTTTTATAATTAGTCAAAAGATAATAAGTTGTCTACGGTTTTGCTATTATTTTTATAGGTTAATTGTTGAGTTAAGTAATCAATCGTCATCAGTTTATTTTGTAATTCCTTATCTAATTTTGCAATCATCATTCTTTGATTTTGGATTGTATTTTTAAGATTTTCATTTTCTACGTAATAATTGGCTTTGTTCAAATTTAAATTTTCAAGCCATTTTTGATGAGCTTTTGTTTTAATATGCGCAGAAAATACACTATAAGAGTCATATATTTTGTCTCTTCTACATCCACAAGGACATCTTATTCCTTGTTTCAAACTATTGAATGAAGGAATTTTATCTACGTAGTTGCCTAGGTTATCTATACTTGGTGCATAAGTTTCTGCTTCTGTTGCTAATTCCATAATAAAAATATAATTATATTACTTTATTTCTTTATAATTATATTTCATTTTTTTTTTACACATTTTTTCGTTTAAAACGCCCAATTTAAAAATATTTATTTTATATATATATATATAATGGAGATTAAAGATATTCAAATTTTTATTGTATTTCATAAAAATATTTTTGATGAATGTTATAAAAATATACCAGATGATATTCTTTATAAATATTTTACATTTTATGCAGTTAATAAAAATATAGAAAAACACTATACACAGAATAAATATAAAATTATTAATGAATGGGAATTATTTATTTACGATAAGACATTTCAAGAGAGGGGATATAATGAAAATTCGGCAATATACCATGTATACGCGAATAATTTACATAAAAATTACAAATATATAGGTTTTTTTCAATATGATATGATGTTCAATGATAATATAATAGAATTTTTACAAAAAAACATAACTCAATCCCCAACCTTATTTAGTTTAGGTTTATATAGTTTTAATTTTTGTAGTTATGATACATGGAATGAACCCAATACACTTAATTATATAATTAACGATTATGAAATTTTTTATAAAAAATCATTTAATTATAATGATAATTATCCATTATATAATTCTTATGTTATTCCAAATGAAACATATGAAAAAATAATGAAATGGGTTATACAATTATACGATAAAATTTATCCTTGGTGTATTGAAAATCCAAATGCATCTCATTTTGGTCACATTGGAGGAATATATGAAAGAATTATGAGTTATTGTATAGGAGAAGAAAAATTACAAAATATTATATTAAATGTGTCGCACGACCATAAATATAAAAATTTATCGTATTAAATAATTGGGCGTTTTAACGAGAAAAGTTGTAATAAATTATAATTGCGAAATTTTTTATATTCCTTCTGGAGATTGGGATGATATAGATAGATATATTGATATTAATTTATTTAATAACATTACAAAAAATAAACCGAGTATTGTACATGTGCCTTGTAAATCGGTTTATGAAGATATTCTTATCAAATTATTCTATATTAGATACAAATCTTTATCAAATAATATTTTGGATTACAAAACATACTCTTGGAATAATGATTCTATTACATTTTTAGAGTATCAACAAATGAATGCTTTTGGAATAGGATCTTATACATTCCAAGATACAAATAGAATTTGGGCAAATTTTGGTTGGAAAATACATACATTAGTATTTAATAATGATTATACTGAATTTATATCTATAAGACATGATGATAATGAAATAGTAAAAGGAAAATTATTGTAATACATTAATAGAAAAAATTGATTTCATTTAATAATGAAATCAATATATTATAGTTAATTATGCAAACACTAACCCTTTTATTCATCGTATATTTACTTCATATTTTAGTACTTTCATTTGATTCATTGGATAAAAATCTGATTTATAAGCATCAATTGCGCGGACTGATTGAAAAAGAAAGAAACAGAGAAATTGAACAAATTGTAAGTAGAGAATACGAAAAAATATATCATCAGGTTTTACAAGAAGCGAATATTGAAAATTCTCAGTTGAAATTCAAGATATTATGTTTTAATGTCACAGAGAATATGAATGATCCAACTTTACGTATAATAAAAATGTATAAAATTCCTTTGGACACTCTAATAAATAAAATTATTGATAAATTAAAAGAATCTTTTCCAGATAGTAATTTTATTCAAGAAACCAATGATGGTAATAAATGTCATGATTATCGTTTGTCTTGGTAGAGCATAATTTAGTTTTGGTACTTTTACTAGTTGTAATAAATGTTTAATGGATTTATTATAAATATTTCTCTATATGATTAATTAAATATTTGCCATCAATGTATATTTCTTCTTTACTAATAGGATTTTTATCTGTAAACTTTCCTCCATAACATACAGCTTCTATTTCAGTATATTTTTTTCCGATTAAATGACATAAATTATGATAATCAGCTTTATGAAAATAACTTCTATAGTTTAATTTACCATTACATTTTTCATTGATAGATATTTTTCCAGAAAAATGGTCATCGCATACATTATCACAATACCAATGTTTTCTAAAATTTATTTCTATTAATGGACATTCTATTGGTGTAAAAATAAGATTTGTACAACCCCCACCATGTGCTGAAATAAATATTTTTGCTTTTGAGCATATTTCATATTGTTCTTCAGGTGTCATTATTTCAAAATTACAAACTTTTACAGGATATTTAAAGTTTTTTGTTAGTAAATAATCACCTAAAGGTAATTTTGTTTCATATTCATATAAATATCTATTATTCAAACTTCTTTGATTCAATAAAATATATTCACCATGACATTTTGAGTTAATTTTATTAACAATTTCATAAATATTTTTATCAATTGGATATTCAATAAACTTCCAACAATCATAACATTCACGAATAACATTACTTGGTGTGAGTATTTCATTTGAAAAACTCATATTTACGTTGGGAAATAGTTTTTTAAAAACAAAAAATCTCCATAGTTGACACGGATTTGTTTTATTTATATTTATATCACTTATTAATATATTATTTATATTAGATTTATATCGTTTAATTATATCAAAAGCAAAAATATGAAATATATTGTTGTCTGTTATTGTAGAAACAAAAGAGTTTTGATTATCCATTATATAATTTTATAAATATTTAAAATTTTTCCCAAGACTTTTTTGGAATTTTCATTTTTGGACATTTTTTTTGTCCATTTTTGAAAAAAGTAAAATACTCTTGGAAAAAAAAAATAATAAAAAAATTGAAGAAAATTTGTGACCATAAAAATTCTTATGCTAAGGACGTGAAAAATATTTAAATAAATTTGTTAGCATATTTTTTTTTGATAAATTTATTGTTTTATTTTTGAAAAAATTGGAGATTTTCTTGTTATCATTCAAATGGTAACAAATGGTAACTGGAAATCACAAAAATCACCATATATTTTAATGTTACCATACTACGTGTAAAAAATATAAATATATAAATATATTTTGCATGTAAAAACAAAAATGATAACAAATGGTAATAAATGGTAACAAAAAATCTCTAATTTATTTTTTTTGGAAAAAATGGAGACTTTTATACTAGTCTAAAATGGCTAGTAAATGCTAGTAATAAAGTCGTAAATGTCTCAAAAATATAATACTTATAATGTTTGTTACTAGAATACATGTAATATATTCTATTATAACAATCATTTATCTACATCTAAACATGCAAATGCTAGTAAAATGCTAGTAAATGCTAGTAAAAAGTCGCAAAATCTCACAAAAATAAAATATTTTGGAACTAAAGATAGTAAATGGATAGTAAAATGTCGCAAAAAATCTCACAAAAAAATTGTTGTGAATTTTGTTATTATAATACATGTAATTTTCTATTATAATAGTCATTTATTTACATGTAAATATGAAATGATAGTAAAATGATAGTAAATGATAGTACAAAAGTTCCAAAAGTCGCAAAAAAATAAAATTATTGTTTTTTGCGGAAAACAATTTAGGAGATTTTCTCATTATCATTTAAATGGTAATTTCGGATAACAAAAAATCTCCAAAAATCTCTAAAATATTCTATTGTGATGTATGTGACTATAATACGTCTAAAAAAAATGAATACAATAAACATCTTTCCACATCTAAACATGAAAAAGCTAGTAAAATGATAATAAATGATAACGAAAAATCTCCAAAAATCTCCGATTTTTTTTCTTGCGAAAAATGTGGAAATATTTATAAATATAATAGTGGATTATCTAGACATAAAAAAAATTGTAATAAAAATATTGATCTAGATGATATAAATTCAACCGATATTGTCTTTGATAAAGACTTTGTATTAATGGTCTTAAAACAAAATACTGAAATACTCAAGTCAAATCACGAGGTTATGAAAGAAAACAATGAGTTAAAAAATATCCTTGTAGACACACAAAATCAAATGTTAGAGGTGATTAAAAATGGTACTCATAATACAAACACGAATTCACACAATAAAACATTTAACTTGCAATTCTTTTTGAATGAAACGTGTAAAAATGCAATGAATATTATGGATTTTGTAGATTCTGTCAAACTTCAATTAAGTGATTTGGAAAATATGGGGGATGTTGGATTCGTAAATGGAATGTCAAATATCATTATTAAAAATTTGAAAGATTTAGATGTTCATGAGAGACCATTTCATTGTACAGATAAAAAGAGAGAAGTATTATATGTAAAAGACGAAGACAAGTGGAATAAAGAAACTGATGGAAATCCAAAGATTCGCAACGCCATTAAACACATTGCAAAAAAGAATTCAAAACAAATATTTGATTTTAAAAATAAATATCCTGATTGCAACAAGTATCATTCTAAACACTCAGATAAGTATAATAAATTGATTATTGAAGCAATGGGTGGTAAAGGTGACAATGATCAAGAAAAAGAAAATAAAATTATACATAACATTGCTAAAGAAGTAATCGTAGATAAATAATAATTAAAATTAAAATACATTCTAATTATTTTAGGAAAAACACAAATATTTTAATTATGTGTCTAATACATATATGTGTGACTTAAACAAAACTATTTATATGACATATAAAAAAGAAATTCCAGAACTTGTTTTTAAACGTTGGAAAACACTTAATGAAAATTATAGGACAGATTTTTCATTTGATAATGACTGTATACAATTTTTAAAAGAAAATTTTAATGACTATATTGTAGAATTATTTAAAACTATTCCACGAGGAATGTATAAAGCAGACTTATGGCGTTTATGTAAGTTATATGTAAATAGTGGCGTGTATGCTGATGTTGACTTAGTTCCTTATTTAAATATTGATTCATTAGATAAAAATATTACATTTTATTCTTGTTTATCATTATGGGATAATAGTATTTTTCAAGCATTTATGGTTAACTTCAGTAAGCCAAAAAATCCATTAATATTATGTTTTTTAATATCTTTTTTACTTAATAATCCGTATACTTATAACTGTGGACCAACCTATGATATGTTTAATTGTATTAAATATAATTTAAATAATATTAACATTGAACCATATAAAAAATATGAATTAGAAGAAATAAAAATTATTGTTGATATTGGTTCAAGTGAAACGAATACAAAACATGTAGATTTACATTTTTTTCCACAAGATATTGAATACAATATAAAGTTAGTTAAAAATCACTATGATGATGATTTCTTTTTTAATATACATGATAATAAATTAATAGTTAAAAGATTAGATGATGATTTTGGTTGGGGACATCATCACTCAGCTGAAATTTGTATAAAATCAAAGGAAAGTATTTACTTATTTAAAGAAAATAATAATTCAAGTATTAATTCAATGACAACCTGTTATGTAACAAATAATCAAGAAAAAATATTAGATTCCCGTGATTTAAATTATCATGTTAATGGAGGATGGTAACATAATTTATTTGACTAAAATATTCTTTATTTCATTTTAAATAAAGAATATTTTTCACATTCAGTTCTGCATAATGGACATTTCACAACAAAATGTTTTCTTTTTCGTACTACAGATAATTTTTGAAAACAACTTTTTCCAAAAACATGAGAACAATTTAATTGAATTACATTTTTATAAGTGTGTGGATCTAAGCAAATTGGACATACATCAGATTCAATTTGTTTACGTTTTGTTTTTGTAATTGTTTTTTTTAAAGGCGTATTTTTATTTGTAAAATATAATTCCTCAAAATCTTTTGTTTTTGGATCATATTTTATTACTTTATTCCATTTATTTAAATAATATTGACTAATTTCCCAAAGAATATCAACTTCATATCTTAGTATTTTATTCGGTTTTTCTAATGCGTAATGTTTATTATATAATTCATCCATTTTTTCTTTTATTTTGTAATAATTCTCTGAACCATATGGTTCATCTTTTAGTTTATCCGAATAATAACTGACTCCATAATTATAAATATTATAATATTTATTTACATCTTTCACTAGTTTTTTAAATTTTTCATTATGCAAAGAGAAATAATATTGGTACTGTTTTAAATACTCTTCATCTTCTATATATTCCGTTTCTTTAATTAAATTCATTCTTATTATTCTTATTCTTATTATATCTCTTTTTGAATACTTTAAAAATAGTTTCAATTTTATTTTTTAATTTTTCTACTTGATTTTTCTCTCACAATTGTATTTATAGAAGATATTTCAATAGATGGAATTTCTTTTTCCAAAGACAAAGATGGAATATCAATAATAGAATCAATGTTAGAAGATTCTAATAAAAATGGTTCATTAATTTGTACGCCATTTTTAATATCAAAGTCTCTTTTAGCGCTACAATAACGATAATGTTGCGACATAGATTTTGGAATAAATTTTTCACAATATTTACATGTATTATCTGCTTGATTACTTGAAAAAGCAAACCTAGAAGAAAGATATTTTTCTAAATTTGGCATTTTTAACTCATTTATAGAAAAATTCATCTTTTCATTAAAATCTTTTACTAATTTTAAAAGAACATATTTTTGATTTACATAACTAATAAATTCTTTATTAATGTCTTCTAAGACATCTTTTTCTATAATACATCCGTCTTCTTTTATAATCATTTCATCTAATTTTGTTTTAAAATTTTCAACAATTTCAATTGCTGTTTTTATTTTATCAACATCAAAATTTACTTCATGTACATATAATAATACATTTCCATTATTAATTTGAATTTCAAAATTTTGTTTATTTGTAATCCCTCTATGTTGAGCAAACATAATTCCACTGCAATTTTGTATTTCACAATCACGAATAAATTTTTCTACTTCATGTTTTGGAACATTTTTAGAATCATGGTCTTTATTTTCAATTAAAATTTTAGGTTTATTATTTCGTATCAAAATAATATCCCCAGTTTCTTTTAGATCGTTTCCAACATGATCAATTTGTGCACATGGAAATAAAGAAAGTAATATATTATAAGTAACATGTTCAGATATATTACCCTTTCCGACTCCTTTTTCAAATTTTTTTAACATTTCACTTACACTATTTTGAAGTATTTGTTGTGATGAATTATTTTCTGAAAAAATTTGTTTGATTTCATTTATTTTATTATCAGAGTCCAATAATTTTGTTTCAATACGATTTTCAGAAGAAGATATAAGAGTTGTTAATGTATGATGTGTTTGTCCCATAGTTAAATTAATATTATTTAAAAAGTCATCAATTGTTTTTTTGTCTAATGAAGAATTTAACAATTTTGAGGTTTCTGATGATATAGAAGATTGTAACAATTTGAAATTGGAATTAATATCTTTTGACAAAATATCTTGATTTTTCGGAATAATTTCATTAATCATGTTTGTGGTTTTATCTAATAAAGTACTATTTGTTTCTTTTATTAAAGGAGAGATATGTTCAACATTATTTGATATTAAAATTAATTTCAAATCATCTATATATTCTTTACGATATTCTGTAAATTTTATTGTTAAGAGAGATGAAATATCTGTTTGATATTTACAAATATTATTTCCGATAGAATCTATTTTTGATGTTAATTGAGAAACATTTTCAAATATTTTTGTTGCCAAATTTGAATTGAGAGAAGTATCAATATTAGAAATAAGTTTTTTTAGAATATTTAAAAACAAAACATTTATATTTTCAAAATCAAGATTATATTTATGATAGAATTCAAATATGTCTTTATTGTTAATGGTAAGATTATAATTATCCATTGTATGTATTATTAGAATGTATCTTTAAATTATTTTAGTTCCTATTTTAATTAAAATTAGAAACTAAAAATGTTTGGAAAACCTAAAAAAAGTAAAAATAGAGTAAAATAGAAAGCTAAATTTCGTTTATTTTCTTTTTTGAAAAAGTTAGGTCCTAAAATAGGACCAAAATAGAAACCTAACTTTCTCTCAAAAACCAAAAAAAAGTAAAATAGA
>Ga0209086_10003418_pt1 | contig 12104 bp, 9 predicted proteins | sample M_130207_XF_Meta_FD_187312 | JGI IMG/M metagenome (GOLD analysis project Ga0209086, IMG submission 187312) | Freshwater microbial communities from Lake Montjoie, Canada to study carbon cycling - M_130207_XF_MetaG (SPAdes) (version 2) | ecosystem: Environmental > Aquatic > Freshwater > Lake...
GGAGTGGGCACGATCAGCGAAATATTCGATGGAGACGCCCCGCACACGGCGCGCGGGTCGATTGCGCAAGCGTGGAGTGTGGCCGAGGTTGGCCGGGCGTGGATCGCGTCGACACCACTCGCGTGAAATCGGTGACGTACTGGGCGGAGGTCCGCACCTTGCACGAGTGTTTGACGTTCCGATTAACGAACGCTACGATACGAGTTGCAAGTTGGTGACGGTCTTGGATCGATCACCCAGTGTCGTCGAAACCGGCATCTTGTCGTGCTCATGGTCCGAGGGCCGGGGGGTCCGTGGCGTGAGCGACTGGAGCCCTGCCGGTAGTTCGCGATTGGGGGGCACATGGCGGCGGACGCGGTTGCAGGTTCGAGGCAGACCACGGCCGTAGGAGCCCTTGCGCGCAAGGAAGCGCTCTGGTTCTATGTGCTGATCTCGCCGTGGATCGCAGGGTTCATTCTTTTCTCTGGTGGTCCGACCATCGCGTCCGCCTACCTCAGCCTGACGCACAACGATCCGGTCAACTGGCCACCGACGTGGGTCGGCCTGCTGAACTATGACGTGATGTTCAGGGATCGCCTGTTCTGGAAATCCCTGCAAGTCACCACCTATTACACCGTCCTTTCGGTGCCGCTTAGCGTCGGGTTCGCCACCTTTCTGGCGCTGATCCTGAACGAGAAGCTGCCGGGAATGGCGGCCTGGCGGACGATCTACTACCTGCCAAGTATCGTGACCGGAGTGCCGGTGGCGCTGATGTGGAACTGGATCTTCCAACCGCAGTTCGGGCTGGTGAACGGCCTCCTCTACGACCTCGGCGTGCCCTCGTCCATGCTGCCCAAATGGTTGAGCGATCCTCAATGGGCGGTCCCGACCTTCGTGATCATGAGCCTCTGGCAGTTCGGCGGTCCGATGCTGATCTATCTTGCCTCAATCCAGGGTGTACCGACGCAGTTGTATGAATCGGCGGAACTTGACGGGGCCAGCAAGCTCCGCCAGATCTGGCACATCACCTTGCCAAGCATCTCCCCGGTGATTTTCTTCAATGGCATCCTGGCGATCATCTCGTCATTCCAAGTGTTCACCAATGCGTTCGTGATTACGCAAGGCGGGCCGAACTACGCGACCTATTTCATGGTGTTCATGATCTACCAGAACGCATTCACGTATATCTCCAACATGGGATATGCCGATGCACTGGCATGGGTCCTGTTCGTCATCATGCTCGCATTCACTGCAATGGCGTTCAGGTTGCAACGCCACTGGGTCTTCTATGAAGCCGTTGTGCGGTAACCGCCGGATGACAGGTCACGCACGGAGAGCAATGCCATGACGGTTGCGATTTCCCCAACGGAGAAGAAGACGGTGGCGCCCACGGCACGGTCACTGGGACAGCAATTGCCTTTTTTCCAGCGCCGGAATGTGCGGGATGGGATCTGGATTGGATCGCTGACCACATTCGTCACCTTCGGGTCGTTTCTCTTGCTCTTCCCGGTCTATTTCATGATCGTGACGTCGCTCAAGACCCAAGGTGCATCCTTCCTGCTCCCGATGAAATGGTTCCCGGGGATCCAGTACGCCCCGCAATGGGAGAACTACGGCGAAGCCTTGAAGTTCATGAAGTGGGAGACGGCATACACGAACACGATGGTCGTCGCCGTCCTCTCTATGGCCGGGGACGTCGTCTCGGCGGTCCTGGTGGCCTACGGATTCGCACGGTTCCGTGCTCCGGGCAAGAACCTCCTGTTCGGATTGGTCCTGTCGACCTTGATGGTTCCCCAGATCGTGCGCCTGGTCCCGGAATACCTCGGGTTCTCGCGTCTGGGCATGTCCAACACATTCTGGCCACTCATCCTGCCGGCATGGTTCGGGAGTGCCTACAACATCTTCCTCTTACGCCAGTTCTTCACGACAATCCCGATAGAGATGGACCAGTCGGCCCAGATTGACGGCGCTGGCCCAATGCGGATTCTCTGGGACGTGCTCCTTCCGCAAATCCGCCCGGCCTTGGCGGTCGTCCTGATCGGGTCATTCACCTATAACTGGAATGACTTCTTCAGGCCGCTGATCTACATCAACAGTCCCAGCCTGCGAACCGCGGCCCTTTCGCTTTCGGCATTCCAGGCGGTATACGGCGGAACGCCATTCCACCTTCTGATGGCAGCTTCGCTGGTCAACATCATTCCATTGGTAGTGCTCTTCTTCACGCTTCAGCGGTACTTCATCCAGGGCATCGTGGTGACTGGAGTGAAGGGTTAGGCGCAGGTCGGTGTTGAGGAATTCGAGGCAAACGCCTCTGCGAAGCGCGGCAAGGAGGACCGTATCGGCACTGCGCGGGTCTGGCCAGACCCGGAGCCCGTAACGGGAAACGCAAAAGGGCGGGTTAATAGTCAACGCTACAAACAGCGAAGCCTAAATGATCCGCACTCACCACTAAGCAGGAGGAAGCACATGTCCCAGACGTCTAGGCGTCATGTACTGTTCGGCGCAGGAGCGGCCATTGCTGGTGGCGTCCTCGCAGCCTGCGGCAGCGAAGTCGGGGGGGGTGGCGCCGCCGCTCCAGCCGCCGGTGGCACATCGGGTGGAGGCACGGGTCAGGTCAACTGGCTTGTCCGGTCCGGCAAGGAAGAGAATGGCGGTCAGGAGAAGGTCTTTGAGCCGATGCTCAAGGAAAAGCTTCCGAAGATCAAGGTCGAGCGCATCGTGGTACCTTCCGATCAGTACATCCCGAAGATCAACTCGATGGCCGCCGCCAACGAGACGCTTGAGATCTGGGGTTTCGGAGGTAATTACTACGACTACTGGTGGCGCAAGCTTCCCCAGGACCTGACCTCTTACATCACCGCGGACAAGTGGGATGTCAACGCCTACTTCCAGCCGGGTCTGATGGACCGCTACAAGATCAACAACAAGTACTACGGCGTCTCACAGCTCTCGACCTTTGGTTCGGTCCTGCTCTACAACAAGGATCTCCTCGACAAGGCCGGCCTCAAGGCTCCGCCCGTCGACTGGAATGACGCGTCCTGGACCATGGACAAGGCGCTCGAGTACGCGACCAAGCTGACCAAGGACCCGGGAACACCGAACGGCACCTTCGGCATGAGCCTTGACCTCTGGGCCAAGATGACCAGCCTTCCGTACCTCTGGGGTGGCGATTCCTGGACCAAGGAGCACTACACCGACTTCATCTCCCCGAAGACGAACTTCAACAGTGAGCCAGTGCTCCAGGCGCACACATTCCTGCAAGACCTGATCTACAAGCACAAGGTCATGCCGGATCCGGCAACGGCCAAGTCCCTTGGACAGCTCGGCAACCCATTCCAGACCGGAAAGATTGCAATGGCGCTGGACGGTGGCTGGCTCTACTGGACGTCGTCGGCGATCAAGGACTTCAAGTTCGGGTTCGCGGCGCTTCCCTCCGCCAAGTCGAACAAGAACATCAACTTCAACGACTTCTGGATCATGGGACGCTGGGCAAAGAACAAGGACTCAGCCTGGCAGGTCATGCGTCTCCTTTCCAGTGAAGAGGCAACGACCAAGTACGCCGAGATGACCTTCACCCCGCCGACCCCGCGCAAGTCGCTTGATGCCTTCACCAAGGCTCTCGCCAAGGCATCCGGGCAGTCCCTCGAGGACCTCAACAAGGTCCTTACCGGGGCAATTGACCCGAAGCGCTCACAGGAGTCGCCGGACCATCTGTTCCTGCAGCATCCCAAGCTGGACAGCACGTACAGCCAGGAGCTGGACGCCCTCACCAACAACAAGGAGAAGGCGGCGGACTGGGTACCGCGTGTCGGGAAGATCATGGACGAGACCGCGAAGGCCATCTACGACCAGTTCAAGGACAGCCGTCCGAAGGACTAGTCCCTTGCCGGACCGCAATTGGGTTGCGGGGCACACGAAAGTGGGTCCCGCAACCCGTCGCCCATTTGCCAACGTGCCCTAGGAGGTTCCCGCGTCATGCTTGTCTACTCGTGGATTGTGATCGGGACCGTATTGGGAGTGATTGCCCATTACATTCTGGGCAAGGAACGCGGCTACGACATGTTCGGGGAAATCATTGTCGGCATCTGCGCCGGGGCTTCCTCGGGAACGATCGCGCCAATCGTTCTTGGAGTTCGAACGGGCAGCGTCGACATCCTGAGTGACGTTGGGTTGCTGTGTTCAGCCCTTGGCTCACTCGCCGCCCTCGGGGCGCTCGTCTATTTCACCCCTCGCGTCGCCGCGCCCTGAGCGACCCAAGCCTGCGCGTTCGGGAGCGCATCGAATGCATCCCCGTGGGGCTGAACAAATGTGGCCTTGCGACGCACTTCATTCGCCGCTTTGGTGTTCGCGGTGCTACGGTAGGCCAAGTTGCTGTGAGCAGGTACTGCCGCTCTACCTCTGCTGTCATTTCGGTGTGACCGTGAGTGGCTTTAGTCCGGATATCTACCTTGGCAGGAACCCCACCGTACAACCCTGACAATCGACCCCCGATGGGCTTCCCAACCGGTGAGCGCGATGCCCGCGAGGCCCTATGGTCATCGCCGAGGCAATCGGCGCGGCGCCGAAGCATGTTGGCAGGTCTAGCCTTCTGGCGTCCTCGGACGGAGCCAATCCGGCCAGGGTCCGACGTGCAGGATGCAAGGTCTGGGGCTCGCCCCACCCGGGCAGCCGAACCCCACGGAACAATTGGGGACTTCCTTGGAGGATTGCCGTCCGGAAGACTGATCGTCCACGGGTTTGTTGCACTGGTGATCCTGGGGGTTATCAGCGCGGGTGGCTTCCGCCGTCCAACGGATAGTCTCGAGGGACTGATCGGAACCGATCCGGCGAACCTGCCGATGCAGACGCGCCTCCTTCTCGGGCCGCGTGTGTCGCTGATCGAAGCCCGTGACAGCCTGCTGCGTCCAACCCTCTCCACCACCCTGAACGCCTCCACCGCGGCAATCGCGCGTCCCGCCGAAATCCTGACGTACATCGTTCAAGCCAACGACACCGCCTGGGACATCGGCGCGCGGTTCAACGTCGGGATGTACAGCGTCCTGTGGTCGAATGGACTTGACGAGGAGGATGTAGTCCGACCTGGTCAGGAATTGCGCATCCCACCTGTGCCCGGCGTTGCGCATCAGGTGAAGGCGAACGACACACTCGACACGATTGCCCAGCGGTATCGCGCAGAACCAGCATCGATCGTGGACTTCAACGGACTGAAGCCAGGCGAACTGCTTGTCATCGACAAGTGGATCATCATCCCGGGAGGCGAACTTCCAATCACCGTCCGCCCGGACCCTCCGCGCGCAGCTGCTGCGCCCGCGCGTCCGGCGGCACCCGCACCAGCCAGACCAGCAGCGCCTGCACCCCAACCTGCCAGGCCGGCGCCGGCTCCATCACCACCGCAAATCGCTACCGGGCGTCTTCAGTGGCCGACACGCGGATCGATCACGACCTACTATTCCGGCTGGCACCCTGGCATTGACATCGCAGCCCCGTTCGGCACCCCTATCGGAGCCTCGGACGCCGGCCGGATCGTCTACGCGGGATGGGACCGTCAGGGGTACGGCAACCGGATTATCGTCAACCACGGCAACGGGATCACCACCACCTACAACCACCTCTCGGCATTCCTTGTCCAAGTCGGACAGAATGTGTCGAAGGGACAGGTCATCGCCCGCATGGGAAGCACCGGCAACTCAACCGGCCCCCATCTGCACTTTGAGATCCTGCGCAACGGGAGCTACATAAACCCGCTCGGCGCGCTGAACTAGCGGATTTGCCCAAGGCTGTACATGATGTCCGAAAGCCCGTCTGGGGATTGGTACACTGGTGACTAATTATGAAGGTCATTTTGCTCAAAGATGTCGATAACCTCGGACGCGTCGGGGATGTGAAGGAAGTCTCGGCTGGGTATGCCCGCAACTTCCTGCTCCGTCAGGCGATGGTCGTCGAGGCAACCCCCTCGCAACTCAAGCGCATTGACTCCCTGAAAGTCCAGCGCAAGAAGGAAGATGATCGCCGGCATGCCGAGGCGATGACCCTCGCCGAGCGCATCGGCACGTTGTCGGTCACGGTTGACGCACGTGCAGGTGAAGGTGGAAAGCTCTTTGGAACCGTCACCACCGCTGACGTCGTCGCCGCCCTGAAGGCACAACATGCGATCGAGATTGATCGACGCAGTGTCGAGCTTGACGGAACGGTCCGAACTGTCGGTGACCACACCGCATCCATAAAGCTGGTCGGCCAGGTCCAGGCATCCCTCAAGGTTGAGGTCGTCGCCACCGAAGCATGAGCGGGACACGCACACGCGGGCGGGGATTCCGGTGACGGTTCTGCCGCCCCCAGTGGTTTGTGTCGTGTGCCGAAACCCGGGTGACCTGGGTGCGTTCCGCCAGTAATGGCCGATGAACGCTTGCCGCCGCAGAACTCCGAAGCCGAGCAATCAGTTCTCGGCAGCATCCTGATCGACCGCGATGCAATTGTGCGCGTTGCTGGTTTCCTCCAACCCGATGACTTCTACCGGGTTGCCCACCGCCAGATTTATCAGGTGGCTCGGAACCTGTACGAACGCAAGGAACCAGCGGACTTCGTCCTTGTCTGCGACGAACTCGAACGGCGGGGCGAACTCGGGAATGTCGGCGGTCCCGGATACATCACCAGCCTGATCAACATGGTGCCGACGGCGGTCAACGTCGAATACTACGGGCACATCGTTGAGCGGAATGCGGTCCTGCGCCGCCTGATCTCAGCAGGCGGACAGATTGCCCAACTCGCCTACGACACCCAGCATGACGCCGAACTTGCGGTAGACAAGGCCGAACAAGTCCTGTTCAACCTGACGCAGCGGCGCGGCGCACGCGATTACATCGCCATGTCCGACTTCATGCAGGACTATTTCACCCAACTTGACGAAATCCACCAGCGTCGAGGACAGCCAATCGGCGTGCCCACGGGATTTACCCGCTTGGACGCGCTGACCGGTGGGTTGCAGAAGTCGGACCTGATCATCCTTGCGGCGCGCCCCGGGGTCGGCAAGACCTCACTTGCATTGAACATCGCGAGCAACGCCGCCCAACGCAACAAGGTCGGTACGGGCATCTTCTCCTTGGAGATGTCGCGCGACCAGTTGGTGCTGCGACTGTTGTGCGCCCACACGGGACTGGACTCCCATCGCCTGCGCACCGGCAACATCGAGGAAGGTGAGTGGGCGAAGGTCGCCGAGGCGATGAGCGTCCTTGCCGACATGCCGATCTACATCGACGACACGCCAGGCATTTCGGTCATGGAACTACGTACAAAGGCGCGCAGGATGCAGGCCGAGCACGACATTGGCTTCATCGTGGTCGACTACCTGCAACTCATGCAAGGGCGTGCATCCGACAACCGCGTGCAGGAAGTCTCTGAGATCAGCCGGGCCTTGAAGGGACTTGCTCGCGAACTCAACGTTCCGGTCCTCGCCCTGTCACAGCTCTCGAGAGCGGTTGAGAGCCGTCCAGGGAACAAGCCCCAACTCTCGGACCTCCGGGATAGCGGCTCGATCGAACAGGATGCGGACGTGGTGATGTTCATTTACCGGGCCGAGATGTACGACAAGGAGACGGCACCGAAGAACGTCGCCGAAGTGATCGTCGCCAAGCACCGGAATGGCCCCACTGGTGACATCGAACTCTTCTTCTCGCCACGCCTGACACGGTTCAGCGACTTGGAACAGCGATACACGTCACCGTATTCCTGATCGGCGTGCGGTCGGACCCTCCCGCCCCAGGACCCCGGCATCTACAATCTTCGGTGCCGGAAGGACAGTCTCACCGCACGTGGACGACCAAGTAACGCTCATCGTGTTCGCCGGCCAAGGCGGAGGGTCTCCAACCGAACGTCTCGTTGCCGGCGCACAACACGCCGCTGCCAGGGACCTGATCGAACTTGGCCTCGAGGAACCACTTGTTGGCCATGTCTTCCTGGCGACAGACGCACCGCTCCTGCAAGAAGCGTTCAACCACGACCCACGCGTGACGGTTATCACAGATCCTCCGGGCGAACCCTTTCACTTCGGTGGCAGACTGCGGGCAATCGTTGATCGGCCGGAAGTACGCTTCCCCCTGTACTTCAGTGGCGCCGCCGCCCCATTGATCGAGGCGGGCACATTCCGGGAGGTCTGCGTCCGGCTTCTCGGCGGATCATCGACCGTGATCGCGAACAACCTTTGGTCTGCCGACTGGTTCGGGATCGTTCCGGGTTCCGCTCTGCACAGGATTGCCCTGCCGGAAGCGCACGACAATGCGGTCCCCTCCCTGTTGGCCAGGCAGGCTGGCCTGACACCCCAGATCATCGACCCGGCGATCGGCACGATCTTTGATCTCGATACTCCTGCCGACCTGACCATCCTCGCCCTGCACCGCGGTCAACGGAAGCACGTGAAAGAGTTCCTCAGTGGGGCGAACCTGCCCCGGGAACGCTTCGGAGCGACCATGCCGTTCCTGATCAACCAGAAGGCTCACCTGTCGCTGGTTGGCCGGGTGAATACCTCAATCTGGGGAAAGGCAATGACTGACATTCCCGGAGCCAAGCGCCTCTTCGTCGAGGAGCGAGGCATGGTGGCCTTCGGGAGAGACACCGCCGGTGAGGTCCGGTCATTGATTGGCCACCTCTACCAACAAGTTGGGCCCCGCCAGTTTTTCAGGATCATCGGTGACCTTGCCGATGCCGTCTTCTTCGACTCGCGAGTGCTTTTCCAACATCTGGGATTGAACCTCACGCCCGCCGACCGTTTTGCGTCCGACCTCGGCGATGTTGACACCATCGCAAACGAGGTTGCCAGGGACTTCACACGCGCCGCCATTGAAGCGCATGTGCCGGTCATCCTAGGGGGACATGGTGTCGTGGCAGGGTCACTCTGGGCCCTGACCCAGGAAGCCTGGGAACGTGCGGATGACGGGACGTTGCCAGACTTGCCCGAACGCCCGACAGTCATCTGACCGTCACGGCACGGCAACCCGCGCGTCAGTACCTCGCAGGTGTCGGGCGGTACACTTTGCAGTCACCAACAGACGCATTCGCCGGTCCGTCGGACCTGATGATTTGCGAAGTTCCGCACCATTCGCACCGTTTCCCGCCCGCGCGCGGGTGCCTTGATCGCGGATGGCGCAGAACCACCGGATACAAGAGGCCGTCCATGGTTGCGTTCATCAAGAGACTCATGGGTATCGGGAACGACACCAACGTTCGCCGCATCCAACCGCTCGTCGCACGCATCAATGCCCTCGAGCCAAGCTTCACGGCCCTGACCGATGATCAGCTGAGGGAAAAGACCGCTGAGTTCCGCAAGCGCCTCGGGGTTACTGGCGTACGTCACGGCGGCGATAGCGACGCCCAGGGTGCTGGGACCCCGCCTGCGCCATCAGCGGCTGTCGAGACGTTGGACGACCTGCTGCCCGAGGCCTTTGCTGCGGTCCGCGAAGCGGCCCGGCGCGTCATAGGCATGCGTCACTACGACGTGCAGCTCATCGGGGGGATTGTCCTGCAACGCGGGCAGATAGCCGAGATGCGGACCGGCGAGGGCAAGACCTTCGTGGCCTCGCTACCCCTCTATCTCAATGCACTCGTCGGCAACGGATGTCACCTCATCACCCCCAATGACTACCTTTCGCGGGTCGGTGGCGGATGGATGGGGCCCGTCTATTACCGGCTCGGCATGACCACAGGGGTCATCTGCCACGAGTTCGCCGGCATCTACAGCCCGCATTACACCGACCCTACCCCGCGCGGTGATGACCGGTTGATGCATTGGGAACCCGTGTCACGCCGGGACGCCTACCACGCCGACATTACCTATGGGACCAATCACGAGTTCGGCTTCGACTACCTCCGCGACAACATGGTCTACGACCTTGGGCAGATGGTGCAGCGCGACTTGCACTATGCGATTGTCGATGAAGTTGATAACATTCTTATTGATGAAGCGCGGACGCCTCTCATCATTTCCGGACCCGCTGATGAACCGCCGGACACGTACGCAAAATTCGCAAGCATCGTGACCCAACTCCGCGAGGAACGCGACTTCACCATCGACCTCAAGGCACGGTCGGTCATGATCACCGAGGAAGGCATTGACCGGGTCGAGCGCCTTGCCGGTGTCTCCAACCTGTACGCCGAAGAGAACTACACCCTCGTCCACTATCTGGAACAAGCCCTTCGCGCGGGGGTCATCTTCCGACGTGATCGCGACTACGTCCTGCTGCATCAGGGGCAGGTCCTGACGTCCGGACAACACCACCCTCAATCCGAGATTGTCATCGTTGATGAGTTCACCGGGCGCCTCATGCCTGGTCGACGGTACTCCGAAGGTCTGCACCAGGCGATCGAGGCCAAGGAAGGTGTTGCCATCCGGCGCGAAAACCTGACCCTGGCGACAATCACCTTCCAGAACTATTTCCGCCTCTACCGGAAACTCTCCGGGATGACCGGTACGGCAACGACCGAGGCGGAGGAGTTCCGCAAGATCTACAACCTCGAGGTCATCCCGATCCCGACAAACCGGCCGATGGTCCGCCAGGATTCGCCGGACCTCATCTTCCGCAGCGCGACCGGCAAGTACTCGGCAATCCTCGAGGAGATCGAGGAGATGCATGAGATCGGACGGCCGGTCCTTGTGGGGACTACCTCGGTTGAGAAATCGGAAGACTTGTCCCGACGCCTCCGTGAGCGAGGCATTGTCCACCAGGTCCTCAATGCCAAGTACCACGAAACCGAAGCTTCGATCATTGCACTGGCGGGACGTCACCGGGCGGTCACCATCGCCACGAACATGGCAGGACGCGGGACGGACATCATCCTCGGAACCGCAGACGACCTCGAAGGCACTCCGGAGGTCATCCGCGACCTGGGCGGGTTGCACATCATCGGAACGGAACGCCACGAGTCGCGACGGATCGATAACCAGCTGCGGGGCCGTGCCGGTCGGCAGGGTGATCCCGGGTCATCACGGTTCTACCTCAGCCTTGAGGATGACCTGATGCGCCGCTTCGGGTCAGACCGAATCATCGGGTTGATGGAACGTCTCGGCCTCGATGATGACGCACCGATCGAACACAGCATGGTGAGTCGAAGCATCGAACAGGCGCAGCAGAAGGTCGAAGGGTTCAACTTCGACATCCGGAAGCACACCGTCGAATACGACGACGTGATGAATACGCAACGCAAGGTGATTTACTCCCAGCGCCGGCAGGTCCTCGGCACAAGGAATCCGAAGGAACTCATCCTGCTCATGGCTCGCGACCTTGCGACCCGTCTCATTGAACAGCATACGCAGTCACCACGTCCCGACGAATGGGATCTCGAGGCAATCCACGCCGCTTTTGCAAATATCCTCGGCCCAGAACTCGAAATCGATGCTGATGAACTGCACGGGCGCAACCGTGAAGACATGGCCGAGATCATGCAGGAGTGGGCTGAGGAGCTCTATGGCGCTCGGGAGGCCCGCTACTCCCCGGACCTGTTCGGGTACGCCGTCCGAGGCACGATGCTGCGCGTGATCGACGGTCTGTGGCAGGAACACCTCACTGCCATTGACGACATCATCGCCGGGATTGGCTTGCGGGCGTACGGTCAGCGCGATCCGCTCACCGAGTACAAGGGAGAGGCGTACCGCCTATTCCAGACCCTGGTGAAGGACCTCCAGGCGAACATCGTGGCCACGACCTTCCGGATCCAATTCTCCATGGAAGCGGTTCCGAACCAAGCGGCTCAGGACGAACCACACGTCGACGCCGATCGCGAGACCGACGACCAATCCCAATCACAGGGCTCGGCACCGGTCACCCCATCACGGGTGTCGACAGCCGCAATCGCGAGTTTCACCGCGCCACCGAAGTCGATGTCGCGAATGATCACGAACAAGCCGGTCGATGTTGAGACAACGGGATTTCAACGGACCGTGTCGACACATGCCGAGGGACCGGACGGACGACCGATGACACGGTCGGAACGCAACCGTCAGGAAGCACTCGCCCGGCGCGCCCGCCAGAAGGAACGCAAGCGCGGAGGTTGATCAACGAACCGCGGGACCGTTACCGGAACGGCGATTCTCGAACGTCTACTGCATTTCGGTTGGGCAGGATTCGCAGGAAGACTCTTGT
>Ga0209086_10003419_pt1 | contig 12101 bp, 8 predicted proteins | sample M_130207_XF_Meta_FD_187312 | JGI IMG/M metagenome (GOLD analysis project Ga0209086, IMG submission 187312) | Freshwater microbial communities from Lake Montjoie, Canada to study carbon cycling - M_130207_XF_MetaG (SPAdes) (version 2) | ecosystem: Environmental > Aquatic > Freshwater > Lake...
AACAGGTGGCGCGCCGATTGTTCGATTGAAGTGGCCCAATGATCTCTTGATTGCGCAGAAAAAGGTTGGTGGAATCTTGGTCGAGCGCAATGATCGATCAGCCACGATTGGTATTGGAATCAATTGCACTCAGCGTGCGTTTCCTGCGGAGCTTTCTTCACGCGCTACGAGTCTTTTACTTCAGGGCTTTGCAATCGATCGGCTTGATCTTGCCCAAGTATTGTTGGAGCGATTCGATTTTTGGATCGCGGCTTCGGAGGAAGCAATCAACAAAGAATTCGCCGCACGCGATTGTCTTGCGGGAAATCAAGCGTCATTTCGCACTCCAAACGGCATTGTTGATGGCCATGTCTTGCGAGTCGATCCTTCGTTGGGGATCGTTGTAAGGACAAGTCGTGGAGATCAACATCTTCCTGCGGCAACGACCAGCGTTTTTGTTCCTGAAGATCGGTTGTAAATGCCCAAGTATGCATCTGTCGATTTTCGACGATCTGACTTTGGTCCTTGTTCAATTCAGCGTATTCTGCTCTCTTCAATGATCGCTTGCCGTTTGATAATCACGACTTGCACCACTCTTTGCGCAATCGCTGCGAATGCTTCCGCGCAGACTCCACTGCCTGGTGAGCAGGATCATTCGACAAGAGATGTTGATACTTCGATGAATCATCCAGTTGATCCGAAGGTTGCCGATCGTGGTGTGCTGACAATGGCTGGTCGACAAATGCCATATGAACTTGCGATGCCGCAAGGATTCGATCGTGTGTACAGCGTTCCTGGACAAGCAGGAATGTTTTATCGCGCCAACGGTGGTTTGTATTTGGTCTTCGATCAAGGCGAATACAAGCAGGACAAAAAGGGGAAAGAATACGCAATGGTTCCTGCCGGAGCGGTGTTTTATATCGGCAAGCCCGACTGGTCGCGCATTGTTCCCAAGAGTAAGGTCGCTGCGAGTGCGATCAATTCTCAGCAGGAGATTCGTACGAAAGCTCAACTGAATTCGAGCAACACTGCCAAGTTGGCGACGCTTTCAGATACAGGCACGGTTTCAAATACAGGCAAACGCATGGACGAGGTTGATCCAACTTCTCTTGCAGTTCAGGCCGAAAGCGATCTCGTCGTACGCGCGCGGATCGGCACTGAATTGCCGCAGGTAGCTGGAAGTGAAGTTGGATATGGAAGTGGCTTTGCGCGATCAATCGCAAAGACGAATTCGGTTGCGACGACTTCGAATGAAACCGATGCGAGTGAAACCGATGCGATGGGGGATTTGAATTCAAATGAATTCAAATCGAAATCGCCCGACGCTGCGGCATGGGCTGGGACTTTGCCAGGAGGAGTGGATCGTTCGTTTCTAGTTGGGAAGGGCGCTGATGTTCGACCAAGAATCTTGGTGGACTTCATCTATCGGCAAGAACGATTATCCAAGCTCTTTCTTCGTGCTGCAAGTTCATCGCAACAGAAGTGAGCATGTTGCTCGTCAAGACAATCGCAGCACTGTTGGTCTCGCATACAGCGCTTGCGCCGTTTGCAAAAGTTTTCGCTCAGAGTCCGTCAACGTCCCAGACGCCGACAGAGGATGCGCGGTCTTCTCTTGCATTCAAGACCTTGCCCGAGACTCAAGAAATTGCTACCACCCTTCAGACACCTATTGCAGTACGCGGTTCTGTTTTGATTCTGCCAATCGTGCGCCGAAATCCGCAAGTCGCATGGCCCGCATCGATCGCTCTTCGACTTGGTGATGGTCGACGAATCACTGGAAAAACAGCGCAGATTGAGTCGCACGAACTTGAACGATCGGGGTGGGAATCGCCAAAACAAGTCTCCGCAACCACAGTTGCGATAGGGGATGAGGATGTTGTTCTCTTGGTGCCACTGCCGACAGATGGTGGTGACGAAATCTACCTGGCAGATCAGAAGATCGATCCAATTTGGATGGACGGATTGTCGGCGCCACTTGTGGCAAGTCGAACGGATCTTTCGCTCAACGATGCGGACCTGCCAGATCCAGCTGCGCCGAGCGAGTATTTCCGTGCAGTTCTGCAGGCGTATCGCATGGGTATCACGCCACCGCCACCTGTCGGTGGAGAAATTGATGTGCTCTATGCACGAGCGATTGCTGGTCTTTGGTCGGCTGCAATTGTGCGTCTGGAAATGAACGACGCGATGATTTCCAACAAACTGCTTGGCAACATTGTTGGGCGTGCTCATGGTTTGATCAATCAGAAGCAAGTCTCAATGGCTGCATGGAAAACAGATATCGATGAACTCAATTCGCTTCTTGGAACATTGCTTGCTCCTAAGACTGATGGAATCGTGATCGTTGAAGGAGCAAAACTTTGGCTCGAGAGTCATTCGCCGCTGCTTTGTTGGGTTGAACATGATGAAGGCGAGTCTGTCTTGGTTGGCGTTGCGAATCCATCTCCAGAGGCTCATGTGATTTCCTTTCGCTGGCCAAATGAAATGCAGCCAAGTCTGACCGGCGAAATTGGGCCAGAGACTTTCCAAACCTTTTCTGTGCCCAGAGCAGTTGCGCCTGCTGCAGAAGCGGTGGTCATAGACGAGTCACTTTCAAATGCGCTTCGTGAACATGGACTTTCTTCTTTATTACCACCTGCAAATCTGGCGAGCCCAAGTCAAGGTCGCAGTGCGATCGAAGCGCAGGCGAGAGCTCAGCCAATTCTTCTCTTGGAGCATGAGAATAATAAAGTTGCCATACAAGTTGGATTTGGTCGCGCTCCTGTGCGACCGCCTGGACTTGGGTTTGGAACGTTCCGGCCGTCGGCAAGTCTGCACGAAATGCGCGCAGGAATTTTGCAGTCGCCACCGATCGATTGGTCAACGAGCGCAGGAATTCGGCGTCGACCATTTGGTTGGGAGTTGTTGGTTGAATGTCGTTGCCCGCAGGGTGCAAATCCAACGAAAGACGAAGTCACTGTGGTGCTCGGTGCAGGATCGTTGCACACAATCTCAATTCGATCAGACGGCTCTGTGGATTCGGACGATTCGGCCGTTCGCGAAACTCTCGCAGTTCATCGTTCGAAAGATCGTTGGCGTGTGCGCTTGCCACTGCCAGATCGATGGGTAGCCCCAAGCGATGGACGACCAGGTCGCATGGAGATTTCAATCGAACGTCTCATCGAAGGTTCAGCTTCTGATGCGCCGCCATTGTTTGCTCGGCGTCAGTTCGCAGGGGTCGCGCCTCTTGGAATCCATCCAACGGCCAAGAGAATTCCGCTTGATCTATCGAGTTGGGGACTCTCGAGCGTTACACTCGCACCATGAAAGGTGCTCATCAATCGAACAAGTCTGGTGCTTCGGAAAGTTCCGTCGATTCCAAAACGGAAGTCGCAAGCGGATCATCGAACAACGCATCGAGCGAAGTTTCCAACCCGCGCGTGATTGCGCTGCTGAATCAAAAAGGTGGCGTTGGAAAAACAACTTCAACCGCAAATCTTGGCGCGGCATTCGCACTTGCTGGATTGCGCACGCTTGTGGTTGATCTCGATCCTCAGTCGAATCTTTCTCTGCACTTTGGTCACGAACCTGCGCCCGACCAGCCAACAGTGCGCGATCTCTTCATGAATCCAGATATTGCAGCAAGCGAATTGATTCGGCAAGCGCGTGCCAATCTCTGGTTCATTCCAAGCGACACAGAGCTTGCGCTTGTTGAAGGCGAATTGGCGCTCCAGCCGAATATGCAGCACATTCTTGCAGAACGATTAGCACCAGTGATGCCATCTTTCGATGTGGTGCTACTCGATTGTCCTCCAAGTCTTGGAGTCTTGACCGTAAATGCTTTGACGATTGCCGACGAAGTCGTGGTGCCAACGCAGGCGCAATATCTAGCTCTGCGAGGCCTTGAGAAATTATTAGAGACAGTCTTGTTGGTGCAACGCGCGCTCAATTCGCGACTGAAAGTTGCAGGTGTCTTGCTCTGCATGCACGAGTCACAGTCCAGTCATGGCAAGGCAGTCGTTGAAGAAATGGATAATTACTTTGCGAAGTTTCGTGGCAGCGGATTGCCCTGGGAAAACGCGGTTGTGTTGCGACCTGCGGTTCGACGCAACATAAAATTGGCAGAAGCTCCAAGTTTCGGCCAGACGATCTTTGATTACGCTCCGACTTGCGCAGGCGCTGCGGATTATCGCGCGCTTGCTGAAGCACTGCGTCAACGGTGGAAACCAGTGGAATCTCGGGCAGATTTCGCCACTTCTGTGGGAATTGCCGCGTCGTGACGGAGTTGGCTTCTCGATCAATCCCACAACTCGGCGCTGCAGGTCTGCGCATTTGGCGAGTCATTGCAGTGTTTGGATTTGTGATTGCATCGATTGCGACACATTGGCCCAATTTAGTTTTAGGTCCGAGCGCGCCAAGCGATAAAATTCTTCACGCAGTCACATTTGGTGTGATGACATTTTTGTTGTGGCGCACGCGGTGGATGAATCGCATTTGGATTGTTGCGCTGTTCATGGTTGCGTATTCCGCAATTGATGAACGAACACAGTCACTGCCATGGATTCAGCGTAATACATCTCTTGAGGATTGGTACGCAGATGTGATTGGTATCGCTTTGGCATATCTCTTGATATCGCAGAATCCAAGCCCGAAAACTTTTGTGGGGAAGATGCGTGGGGCGCTTGCGGAAGCTGCGGAGAGCGAAATGTTCTGTCGGCCATTCACCTGGATTGCTTTGGCGACTTCTGCAGCACTTGGAGTTCTTGTTGGAGTGCCATTGACAGTGGCTGTCGGCAAAATAATTTTTCGCGACCAGCATCCTTGGCAAACTGCATTTCTTGGTGGAGTTTTCTTTGCCGCAGTTGGTGTCGATCTGACATGGCGTTCCGCTTTGCGCGCCGCAGCATTGCGACTCGCACGTGAACGAATGTGTTTTCTCTGCGGGCAACATATTGCAGACGAGGGACAAACTTTCGCAGGGTCTTGCATGAACTGTGGTGAAAAGTGGCGCCATGCGCAGTGGGTTCCTCTCGCGCAAGTGCGACGAAGCGCAGTGCCTGCCTCCCTTCGAAGCCGATTTATTTTCGGACTGCTTGGAGCAATTGGAATTATGGCCGTCCTTTTCTTTATGCAGGTCACTTTGCGGCTGGGAGAAAATCAATGGCTCTCGGCTGAGATGACTGATTTGTGCTCTTACGCATTTGCCATCGCGGGTATTGCCTTGGTTCTTCGTTTTATGTCCGCGCCATATCGTCGGCACCTTGCGAAAGAGGGGTCGAATTGCATTGCCTGCGGTCACGATTTGCAGGGCACATCTACTTCGAAAGAAGTTGGGAATTGCCCCGAGTGTGCAACAGAATTTGTTCGAATCACCGAATAGGATTGTTGTATGGCACTGAATAACGTTGTCATCATTGGCGGAGGAGTCGCTGGGCTCTGTGCGGCAATTCACTGTGAGCGACGAGGTCTCGACTGGACATTGCTCGAAGCATCCGATCGTCTTGGTGGTCGAGTCGGATCTCGAATGATCGATGGTTGCAGAATTGATCGTGGATTCGCAGTTCTGCTGACGGCATATCCAGAATTGCGCGGCATGATCGACCTTGAACAACTCGATCTGCGAACTTTTCAGTCCGGAGCGCGAATAGGGCGCGGCGGAGCTTTTATTCGAGTTGCGAATCCTCTGCGTCATCCAATTCGTGGCGTGATTTCTGCGCTGACTGGCGCAATCGGTGTGATCGACGCTTTTCGCATTCTTCCTATTGCGATGCGTGCGGCGTTCGGTCGTTCGGTCATCGATCCAGATGCGTCGCATGGATTTTCCGCACGCGATTTATTGCGCCAGATCAAAGTCTCTGAGCAACTCATTGATCAATTTTTTCGTCCATTTTTCGGCGGAATTTTTCTCGATGGTTCTCTTGGTGCCGACGCTGCGGCTTTTGAGTTTCGTCTGGCAATGTTTGCGCGCGGTGCCGCGGCACTTCCACGCGAAGGGATGGGCGCAATTTCCCAGCAACTGATTGCACAGATTCCAAATGAGCGGATTCGCATGGCGACGGCTGTGCGCGAAATCAATCGCATCGGCGAAGATGCGACTGCGACTCGTTGGTGTATCACGACGAATGTTGGCCAGACATACGATGCGAGTTCGATCATCATCGCGCTCGATGCCGACGGTGCTCGATCGCTGCTCCCATCTCTTCCATCGCGCGCTTGGTGTTCGACCGCAGCGATCACTTGGCGAGTCGAAGCCGAAAAGCTTCCTTCAGCACTTCGAGAACCCATCTTGCTTCTCGATGGAGATGGCGATGGACCAGTCAATCATCTGTGCTCTCCGACATCAGTCGTCGCTGGATATGCGCCACAGGGGACGAGCCTGATCAGCGGCAATGTGATCGATCCAGTCGCTCTCAAACTCAGCGACGAAGAACTCGAGCATTCTGCACGGGCGCAAATGGCGAAATGGTTTTCAGCAGAAGCAACACGCGAATGGAAACTCCTTTGCATCGACCGAATTGGCCACGCTCTCCCACGCCAACATCCGCAGGATTTCGCAGCGCGACCGAAGATGGACCAAGGCGACGGACTTTTTCTTGCTGGCGATCACGTAACAGATGGTTCGATTAATGGTGCCATGCGCTCTGGTCGCATCGCCGCAGAGGCAGTCAGCGCATTGCATCGATGAGCGCGTGGACTATTTGCTTGGAGGCGGAGCAAAGCCTTCGAGCAGAACCGATTCCGAGGTTGTCGGCACCACGAGAGGAATTCCAACCGAGGCCGCAGTAGAAATTGTTGCGTCAGTTGCTGGTCGAACCTGCAAAACTGCGGGGCTCATCATCGGCTCAATTTGATTGAGCGCGATTTCAACTCTCGCTGTGCGCGTATCTTTCGCAAAGTTGAGCACAGTTGTATTTCCTCTGGCTTGCTGAGAAATCAAACTCCAACCAGCATCATCAAAGCGATCTCGGGTCGCTTGAACATTTTTCTGCGTCGCCGTGATATCGCCGCGGTAAAGCACTTCAACCGCATCGACTTGTTCGCCGCTGCGCTGAATATCGCGGGTGATGATCGGTTCGAGCCCCTGAACATTTGGGATATCACTTTCCAGCACCATCTCAGGCGGGCTGCTGCAGCCGACTTGGAAAAATGTCGATGCCACAACCAGAACAAGCGTGGCGATGATTGGTGCAAATGGTCTCATTGAGCCGATGGGTAAATCTACCTTCCCCAATGGCCAGAAGCTTTGAGTTTCATGCACGAACCGTCTCCGCGTTGACATTCCTCAGCCGGATCACTGGCTTGGCTCGCGACGCAGCGATGAGTCGTGTCTTTGGGGTTGGAGTGGTCACCGACGCATTTTCATTCGCATTTATGGTGCCAAACCTCTTTCGGCGTCTTTTCGGCGAAGGAGCGCTGACTTCGAGTTTCTTGCCGGTGTATGCACAAGTTCAGGATCGAGACCCAGCCGTTGGCAAGGCGCTTGCTCGGATGGTCCTATCGCGCGTGGCAGTCTTTCTCGCCGCAGTCTGCATTTTGGGCGAATTCATATTGTGGATCTTCTGGCCAACCGGCGGTCAGGAGTCTGCGATCTTGTCGGCGCGCATGGTCGGGATTCTTCTTCCATACATGCCGCTCATTTGCCTCGTCGCCCTGATGGGGGCCGTGCTGCAGGTTCATCACCGATTTGGACCGACTGCTGCGGCTCCAATTATTTTGAACTTGATGATCGTGTTGACGAGCGTCGGATTGGCGCCATCGGTGATGCGACGATTTGGATTCGCTGTCATCGATCCGACCAAGCACATCATGGTGGTTGCGGTCAGCGTCTTGGTCGCTGGCATCCTTCAATGGGCATGGAGCGCATGGTCGCTACGAAACCTCGATATTCGCAGTGGGGTGATCTGCCCAGAATCACGCGCAAAATTTGTGCAAGTCATTCGGCAAGCGGTTCCGATGGCGCTTGGTTTGGGTGTATTGCAAGTGAACACATTTGTTGATGGGATCATTGCAAGCTATCCAACGTTGATTGGGCCGACAATCTTTGGCGTTGCTTTTCCACTTCAAGAGGGATCGATGGCGTCGATGGCATTCGCACAGAGGTTGTACGAATTTCCGCTGGGTGTCTTTGGGATTTCGGTTGCAACTGCGATCTTTCCACAGCTCGCACGCGAAGCGAAGGATCCAGTTGCCTTTCGTATTTCGATGGCTCGCGCACTGCGATTGGTGATGTTTATCGGCTTTCCAGCGAGCATCGGCTTGATGCTGCTGCGCGTGCCGTTAACCGCAACAGTTTTTCAAGGAGATTCTTTTTCCAGCGAAGACACCGAGCGGGTCGCCAATATCCTGATGGCGTTCGCACCAGCAATCTGGGCTTATAGCGCCAACCAATTGCTGACTCGAGCGTTCTATGCGCGTGGCGAACCGATGACGCCTGTTCTTGTGGCGGTGAGCATGGTGGCGCTCAATTTCCTACTGAATATCACGCTCATTTGGACTCCACTGAAGACGGCCGGTCTCGCTCTCTCTACAGCTTTTTGTGCGATATTACAAATGATCATCTTGCAAAGATTGCTCGCGCGTCGTGTTGGACCGATGATCACCGGTGACGTTCGCAGAAGTTGGTGGCAGACATTCTTCGCATCGATATTTATGGGCGCCGTGCTCGCTGGCGTGATGATGTTCACGCCGACGAATTCAAGTTGGCTTGTGACCTTCTGCGTTCTCCTGGGACTTGTCGGTCTTGGAGGAGGCGCATTCTTCGTGTGCGCAAAAATTCTGCGAATGCCCGAATTGCGCTGGGCGCTCGGGAAACAGTGATCAAACCGAATGCTGGCTCAACCTCCAGTTGCTGCAGGCTGGCCTGCAGACTTGGTGGCAGGCTGGGCTGCAGGCTGGGCAGAAGCAGATGTTGCAATCGGCTTCAGCGAAATTGGATCGCGCATCGGCAATTGGATTGCGGGACCGAATTTTTCATTGAACTGCTCCATCGTTGCTCGGCCTTGCGCATCTCCCTTGGAAATATCTGACCACTTGCCAACAACGAGAATTGTCATATTTGAAGGCACGAGATATTTCTGTGCGACCATTTGGATGTCCTCTGGAGTCACAGCGCGAATCTTCTCGCGATAATTTTCCCAGTATCCAGCAGGTCGGTTCGTCCATTCATCGCTGACGAAAACGCCAAGCATTCCTGCTTTGGAAGCAAAGGTCGAAGGGAATGTTTCGATAAAAGAATTCTTCGCTGTTTCGAGTTCTGATGCGCTCACAAGAGTTGTGCGCATTCGATCAAATTCTTCGAAGATCAACTTTGCGGCGAGCGCCACAGTCGGACTCTTGCTTTCGTATGCGGCGCGGAAAATTCCAGGATAGAAAGCGCCTGCACGGAATCCAGATCCTGCGCTGTATGCCAAACCTTCGTCGCTTCGAACGCGCTGCATAATGCGACTGGAGAATCCGCCACCGCCAAGAATTTCATTCATCATGGTGTATGCATAAAAGTCGGGATTTTCACGCTGAATTGAGCGCAATCCGATTGTGACTTTTCCTTGGGGAATATCTTTTTCGACGAAATAAACGCCGGGTTTCATTTGGTGAGTCGGGGCAGTTGGCGGCGCAACTTTCGGACCTTTCGCCCAACCTGCCAACGCCTTTTCAAGAGTCGCAGGCATCGTCTTGGGATCGAAGTCACCAGAGATAGAAATGATCATGTTGCCAGGATGAAAAATCTTCGCAGCCATGTCTTCCATTTCGTCATCGGTCAGCGCTTCGAGACCCGCGCCAGTTGGTTGGCGAGATTCGAAGTGATCCTCTCCATAAACGAGATATCCCCATTCGCGCGCACTGATGGAAGCAGCATCATCATTACGTTGCTTGAGTCCTTCCATCGCATCGCCTTTGGCAATCTTGAACTTCGCTTCATCAAATCCCGGATTCTTCAGGAGGTCGATGAGAATCGCCAAGCTCGCATCGAAATTCGACTTGAGGCAGTCAATCGATGCAGAACTATTCCAGTCGCCGCCGCGAATACTGAGATTGGTTGCCATGAATTCAAGTTTCTCATTCACTTGATCTGCGCTCATCGTGTCGCTTCCGCCACTGCGCATCATTGATCCAGTCATTGATGCCAATCCAGCGCGATCGGCAGGATCAAGATCCGCTCCGCCCATGCAGGTGATGGTCAAATTTATGAGCGGAAACTCGTGCGTTGGCACCATAAATACAGTTGTTCCGTCGGAAAGTGTCGTTCGATATTCACTCGCCTTTGGCGGGGTGAAAGTCAACGGCGGATAGGTGATGGTTTCAGGGCGTGGGGGAATAGCTGTCCCAGCGAATGTGCTCGCTGCGAATGAAGCAGTGAGGATGATGGTCAATGAGTTCTTGATGATGTTCATGTTTGTCTCCTGTTTGATGTTCGATGGAGTCTTGGTCAAAGTCACTTTGCACCTCCAGCAGTTTCAAGTTGCGAAATGCGTTGGCGCATTTTACTAAGCATGAAATCCATCATGGGTTTCATTTGCGGAGGCACTTGAGCCGCCTGCGCTTCCATTTGGGTTATTCCTTCTTGCAGTCCCTTGAGATCAGTTTCCTTCATGATTTGTGCAACCATCTGCTTTGCTCGTGCCTGCATTGGAGCAGGAAGTTTTGCAATCTCTGGATCCTCTGGCCCCGCATCAGCACCACTTGCCGCAGTTGCATTGCGCATGAATGTTGCAACAGATCGATTTGAGACATCGAAATACTTGCGGGCCACGCGCTGAATATCCGCAGCGGTCACGGCTTGCAGTTTCTTTGGGCTTTCGTTGATTTCTTCCCAACCGCCAAGGGCTTCGGAAACCGCCATTCCGACAAGCAGACGGAAATTTGCCTGCAATCCTCGATAAGAATCGGCTGCAACTTGATTCTTCACTTTCTGCAATTCATTCTCGGTGACAGGTTCGTCTTGTAGGCGCTTCAATTGCGTGTACCACTCTTGCTCCAATTGCGAAGGCGTTCCATTCCCTTTGGTCTCAGCGCTGAATGCGAAGAATCCAGCGGTCTTGCGACTGTCTTGCTGAGCCGAAGTGCTCGAAGCGATCTGCGTTCCTTCAACCATCGACTTGTACAAACGCCCGGTTCGACCGTTGAGGATCTGCGACATCATGTCTAGCGGATATGAATCTGCATGGCGAAATGGAACTGTGTGATATCGAATTTCGACTTGCGGTTGGCAATCAGCTTGCGCATTCATTCGTTGTTCGGCCATCTGCTTGGCTTCGAGTGTGATGATTGCCGGTGGAGGAGTCGTCCCAGCTTGCAGCCTGGAAAAGTACGACTCGATCTGCGGCTTGATTTCAGCGGGCTTGAAATCTCCAACGATAAATCCAACAAGATTATTTGGGCGGTAATAAATATTCCAATACTTCATCGCCTCATCCATCGTGTACGAATTCAGATCACTCGTCCATCCGATGACGGGCCATGAATATCCGCTAGACATCCAGAACATCGCATCGAATTGTTCTTGGAAAGCGCCAGTTGGAGTGCTCTCAGTTCGCAGGCGGCGTTCTTCATGCACCACATCGCGTTCGCTATAAAACTCGCGGAAAACGCTGTCATTCAAGCGGTCGCTTTCCATCCAGCACCAGAGTTCAAACTTATTGCTTGGGACCGTAATAAAGAAGAATGTCAGGTCGTATGAAGTAAATGCGTTCATCCGACTTCCGCCACCCTTTGTATAAATCTGATCGAATTCGTCTTTAATGATCGAACCAATCTTTTTCTGATCCGCTTCGAGCTCAGCGATCTGCGCTTTGATCTTGGTGGTTTTGGAGGCGGCATCCGCGGACTTTGCATCGACCTTTCCCAATTCTGTTTTTAGTGCAGAAAGCGCAGTCGTGTTGACTCGGCCTTGTTGACTGTCCATCGAAGTCTTGAGGTCTGATCGCATCTTCGCCAACGCTGGCGTGTCATTGGCGGCATTCCACGGATCATCAATTTCTCCCATGAAAAATCGTTGATATTGAGTGGTCCACACATACTGGTTCATCGCATCCCGAAGCGCCTTCTGCTTGGCACGGAATTCAGCGTCCTTCTTCGCGTCGCCGGTTCCGATTGTGTTGGTTCCTTTGAACATCATGTGCTCGAAGAAGTGAGAAATGCCTGTGATG
>Ga0209086_10003421_pt1 | contig 12100 bp, 12 predicted proteins | sample M_130207_XF_Meta_FD_187312 | JGI IMG/M metagenome (GOLD analysis project Ga0209086, IMG submission 187312) | Freshwater microbial communities from Lake Montjoie, Canada to study carbon cycling - M_130207_XF_MetaG (SPAdes) (version 2) | ecosystem: Environmental > Aquatic > Freshwater > Lake...
AGATAGGGAGGAAATAAATCCTCTCCAACTCAAGGAAGCCGATTTAGGGGGTAAAACAAAATTAGAAAAAATCAATCAAATAAACGAACTTTGTCAAAACGTGTCCGATTTATAAGGGGCTAGAACAAAAGAAAGATACAGTAAATGTAAATGGTCAAACAATGGTTCTTTATTCAACTATTAATAAAAGAGTGCAGGATGTTGCTAAAATACTTATTCGCATTAATGGTAAAATGGTAAAAGTCAAAAAAATAATAATTCATCCAAACTACCTTGATAGTTTACCTAAGGGGAGTTGTGACCTTGCCCTGCTTGAATTAGAACAGCCTCTGACAACTATTTTACCTGCCCGCCTTAATACTAATTTTGATGAATTAAAATCTGACGTGGTTGGTGTAGGTTTTGGTGCTTCAGGCCCGGCAAACAACCCTGAACTTATATCTCCGCAAAATAAAAAGATAGCAGGAGAAAATATTATTGATACTATAATTGGAGCAAAATATGGCGGATATGAAACCTTGCTGGAATGCGACTTTGACTCTCCTGACCGGAAGGACTGCCACAAAATGGGTAGTTCTGTGCCTAAACCTTTTGTCTCGTCCTAAAATAGGTTTACAGTAAAATGTAAACAAAATGGACAAAAAAGCAGTAGAAAAAGAGGCAATAATTGCCGAATATTTAACAGGAGAAAACAGTTATAGAAAATTAGGAAATAAATATGGTATCGATTTTAGATTGATACATTCGTGGGTAATGAAATACGAAGGAAAAAAACGAAAACCAAGCCCTAAGCAAAAAGCTGAAGAAGCAGATGAAATGGCACTTCCAACTGATGTAAAGAAGCTACAAGCCGAATTGCGCAAAGCACAATTGCACAACAAGTTGCTTAATGCAATCATTGATATTGCAGAGGATCAACTCAAAATTGACATCCGAAAAAAGTCTGGCACCAAGCGGTAGAAACAGTAGAACAAAGTGAGCCTCGTTGTGTAAACGAGCTTTGTTTGCTACTTGGTTATAGTAGGCAATCCTACTATCAGGGCATAAAATTCATTCAGCAAAAAGCATTTGAAGCGGATATTATTATTGAAGAAGTATTGCGTTATCGTAAGCATCAAAAGCGTATTGGTACTCGCAAATTATTGGAGGAAATGGAACTTTTTTTATCTTCTCATTGTTTTCAAATAGGCAGAGATGCGATGTTTAATTTATTATCCGAACAAGGTTTATTAGTTACAAAACGAAAACGCAGAGGATGTATTACAACGCTTTCAAAACATCGTTTTAAAAAGTATCCAAACATAATCAGAGGTTTTATTCCCATAGCCCCCAATCAGCTATGGGTAAGCGATATAACCTACATTCATTTGCTGGGCGGCTTTGCTTATTTAAGTTTAATAACCGATGCTTACAGCCGCAAAATAGTAGGTTTTTATTTGAGTAAAGATTTAACAGCAAACGGGCCATTGCAAGCACTAAAAATGGCTTTGAAGGCAAATGGAAACATTATTGGATTAATACACCATAGCGACCGTGGTGTGCAATATTGCTGCGATGCTTATGTAAAGTTATTACAGGAAAAAAAGATAAAAATTAGCATGACTGAAAATGGAGACCCTTTAGAAAATGCCATTGCAGAAAGAGTAAACGGCATCCTAAAAGGAGAACTTTTAGAAGAAGTTTTCCCGAACTTTGAAACAGCACAGCGTGATATTGCCATTGCTTGTAGCACATACAATCATTTGAGACCACACGGTAGTATTGACAATTTAAAGCCAGCAGAAGCACATCAGCAAAGTGGTCAATTAAAAAAACGTTGGAAAAATTATTGGCAAATAAAAAAAGAAAGGGAGGTAATAATGGTGTAGGTTTTTTAAGGCATAAGCAGAATGCATAATAAAAAAATCCGCTACGAAGTGTAAACGCCATAACGGATTAATATGCTATCTGACCAGATTATTCCTGGCGAGTTGCTCCTCAGCATTGCTCGTTTCTGCTTTATCTGGTAAAATAAATGTAAACGGTATTTAGGATTAAAAAAAATGTGTAAACTTGTAACAGGATTATTAACCAAAAAGTGTAAACTTTTTTCAGGACGAGACATGGCATTATACTTTCGGCAGACAAAGACGAAGTACTCGTAGAATATGCCACAGGTGGAATTTCCAATAAAATATTTGTTTCAAAATATCAACTCTATTTACCGGACAAAAAATTATTACAGAAACAGGTGAAAGCGATAATGGAAAAGAAATAATCCAACGCACTGGTCAAGCACATTTAAAAACCGCTCAAACCAGCCCACTTCCAAAGTTTTTAAATAAGCTTGCCCTTTTCTAGCGCAAAAAAAAGAAAAAGCCCCGCCAAAAAACAAAATTTACTTTTCCTCCGCACACCGACACTCGTGAGTGCAAACTTTCAGCAGTCGTATTTCATAACAAGAATAATAATATCGCCCAGTGCCTAACAGCAAGCAAGCTCAAGCGGCAGTGAGTGCAAGGGCTACGGCATTAATTAAATCCTGCTTCGCAGAAATTTATTTTATTTGCCTTCGCTTGGGTAGGTTTGTATCTTTACATAAACTTTAGTGCAAGTAGACAGGGAAGTATTTCAAATTGCCGCCTGCGCCTGCTTGCCAACCGTTATAGCCAATATTTAGAAAAAAAGAAACCAAATATTACTTCAGTTAAAAAATATTTAATTATGAGCGACACAAACCCCGACAAAAATGAACAAGAGGAAGAGCCTCTTGAATTTCTAAGAGAAAGAGACGTTTTTGGATTTGAAAAACCATCTCTTAAAGATGAACAATCACAAATTCCTTCACCGACAGAAGAAGCACTAAATATTCCTGAAAAATCAAATAAGAAAATTTATTCTAAAAAAATTATTCAGATTTTTTGTATTGTATTTTCACCATTATTCGGGGGAGTCCTCCTTATGCTAAATCTAATTGAGATTGGAAATAAAAAAGCAGCGAAAAAAGTTTTAATATTTTCAGTTTTATATTCTGCTATCATAATATTAATATTGACAACTAAAGGATTTAAGATAAGTACCGTAATGTATAATTTAATCGGAGCAGTTATTCTCTCGGAATATTTTTTTAGAACATATTTTCCGACGCCAGACAATTTTGAAAAAAAGGAAATATGGAAACCATTAATAATTTCGATTTTAATAGTAGGGACAATTTTTTTGGTAGCTTATATTAAAATTAACTAATAGCATCGTTTTTCGTAGAAACCCACGCTGAATGGCTAGTTTTGCATCCCATAGCCAAAATCTATGTGTAAATACTGGGCATAACCGTACCTAAATGCTATGGCCGTAATAAGTTCATGATTTTAGTTCGCTTTCAAAATTGGTCGCAGCAAAAATATTTCACAACGACAGACAATTTCATTATTTTTTATTTAACATTGTATTTATTCGTTTTACAATTGCGCTGCATTTCAAAAAAACACAATTCAAAAAACAAAAAAAATGAGACAGAAAAAAGTTAAATTAAGTGCCCTACTCTTATTAGGATTAGGACTAACAGGATTGGAAGCACAAACCATGCATGTGAAGCAAACAAGCGGCACACAAACCTCTTACTTGCTAAGTAACATCCGTAATTTGAATTTTTCACCTGGCAATATCACGGTAGCTAAAACTGTTGGAATTCCTGATACTTATGCATTAAGTGGCATGCGGTATTTGAACTTTCAGGATTTAACTAATGCTATTGCAAGTGTTGATAAACAGGGAGCAATACAATTATATCCCAACCCAGTAGCTGATGTATTGAATATCCAACTACCAAATGAGGGAAACCAAGAATGCATAATAGAATTACTTACTATTGATGGCAGATTGGTTTACAAAGAAAAGCAAAACCCACATGAAAATGTTATACAGGTAAATGTATCCTTGCTAGCGCAAGGCATTTATTTTTGTAAGGTAGGCAAGGGAACAACAACAACAACAACAACAAAATTTATAAAACAATAAAACATAAAACGATGAAAAAAACAGTAGCAAGTATTTTTGTATTAGCGCTCTCAGTAGGCTTTTTGCAAGCGCAAGACACGATGTATGTAATGAAGTCTGGTAATGTAGTATATCAGCGGGCTATAAATGAAATTGACAGTGTGATATTTTACAGCCCAACCACCAGCTCCAACCCTTTAAATTTAACGTTAGTAAACATCCCAGCCGGTACATTTAACATGGGCAGCCCAAGCGGAGAAGTGAATCATAATCCCGATGAAACCCAATATCAGGTAACGCTCAGTGCTTTCCGCATGAGCAAGTATGAGATAACCAATACCGAGTATGCGGCATTTTTGAATGCAAAAAACATAGGCAGCAATGGATTGTATGCAGCTGGCGCCTTTCCAACACAAGCCTTGATTTATGTAAGTACTGGCTCTTACGACTTTGGCTTGCACTACACAGCAGGCCAATGGGTGCCTGTTGCAGGTTACGGAAACCACCCTGTAATAAATGTAACCTGGTATGGCTCCACGGAGTATGCCACTTATGCAGGAGGCACTTTAGCCAGCGAAGCTCAGTGGGAATATGCCTGTAGGGGTAATACCAGCAACCCCTTTAATACAGGAGCTTGTTTAAGCGATTCACAAGCCAATTACAGTTGGTATTATCCGTATAATACTTGTACTAACACCAATACAACTTATCCGGGCACCACACAAGCAGTAGGCTCTTATACAGCTAATGGGTATGGTTTGCAGGATATGCATGGCAATGTATGGGAGTGGTGCAGCGATTGGTACGGAACTTATCCTACTGCTGCACAAATTAATCCTACAGGACCAAATACCGGCTCGAACCGCGTAATTCGTGGCGGCAGTTGGGATGAGATCGCTCGGAACTGCCGCTCTGCTCTTCGCGGCAACGGCGACCCCACCTTCAGCTACACCAGTATAGGGTTTCGCGTTGTCCTTCTGCCTTAGCTCACAAGGCTTTGAGTAAAAAAGAAAAGGGTTTTGCCAAAGAAGGAGTGAGGGACGACCGAACTGAAAGGCAAACCTCTTAATTGGGTAATAACCGCTTGCCGGTCGATTTCTTTTTGAATTATGCAGATACGAATTTTTAATGTGCCACTAACAGATAATGGGGAAAGCGTAGGTGAAATGAACCGTTTTTTGGCAGCGAGGAACATTGGATTGTAATGCATCGACCGTTGTGGAACATTGACTATAGGTGAAAAATTTGCCCGCACGCTCAACATTACCTAAATTCAAATTTTGCCAAACGTTGGTGGCAATAAGTAGAGAAAACACAATCACTGTTTCGATAGTTTTTTTCGTTTGACAAACAACGAAAAAAAAAAAATTTACTCAGGCTTTTTTTGCGCAAGCGCTTATAAGTTTGCCTCAGGGATTAAATGGAAACAAGCCCTCGAGAAATAGTCGGGGGCTTTATTTTACAAAAAAATGCAGTTAGATTTATTCACCAAAATAGAGCTTAACTTTTTTGTCTTCTTTTTAGTAGGAATTTCAATCCCATCTTTCCAAACTTAAAAATACAATAACAACAAAAGGTGGCAATTGTTGTTGGAAATTTTATCGCTTAAAATGAAAAAAATAATTCAAATCTAAAAGCAAATTATTAATATTGTGTACTCAAAAATTATTTTTAACTTTGTAAAAAATTAAAAGAAAAATGAACCTAATTGTGTTTCAACATCATTACCATCTTTTATTCGATCAGTCGAGGTGATATATTGGTGTGTTGTAACTAAAACATATTTCAAACCCCGTCTGAGCAAACAGATGGGGTTTTTTGTTTCTAACCCATTCGTTTTCTCAGGCACAAAAAAGTAAAAATGAGTAAACTAAAAATTGCAATTCAAAAAAGTGGAAGGTTAAGCGAAAAATCTTTAGATCTTCTAAAATCCTGTGGCATTCAACTATCCAATGGAGATCGCAAACTGAAGGCCGAATCAAAAAACTTCCCAATTGAAGTATTATTCTTGCGCGATGATGACATCCCTCAGTATGTAGAGCAGGGTGTAGCAGACATTGGTATCCTTGGCGAAAACGAGGTTTGGGAGAAAGACAAAGACGTTACTACCATAAAAAAGCTGGGCTTTGCAACATGTAAACTTTCACTAGCCATTCCAAAAGATGAAGAATACTTCGGGTTAGAATATTTCAACAATAAAAAAGTGGCCACGAGCTATCCCAAAATCCTATCGAAGTTCTTTACTGAAAAAAACATTTCAGTTGAAATTGAAGTAATTGGTGGAAGTGTGGAAATTGCACCCGGTATTGGATTGGCCAATGCCATATTTGATATTGTAAGCACTGGTAGCACCCTTTTAATGAATGGATTAAAGGAAGTAGAAGTGGTAACATCGAGTACAGCAGTTTTAATAGCTAATAGGAAACTAAATAAAGAAAAACAACAGATCCTTGATAAACTCATATTTAGAATTGATGCTGTAAGAGCTGCGGATGAAAATAAATACATTTTGTTAAATGCACCCGAATCAGCTGTTAACAGTATTTCTGCAATACTTCCGGGTATGAAATCCCCAACCATATTGCCTTTATCTAAACCTGGTTGGGTAAGTATTCACTCTGTTGTAAAGGAAGATGAATTTTGGGAGGTGATTGATCAATTAAAAATTCTAGGGGCAGAAGGTATATTGGTAGTTCCTATAGAAAAAATGGTGATATAAATAGATGAACCTATGAAAACATATTTAAATCCAAAAGATTGGTTGAGGCTAACGGAAAGGCCAAGCGTAAAAAAATCGAACCTTAATAAATTAGTTAACGAGGTATTTAAGGCTGTAAAAAAAGATGGAGATAAAGCTGCCAAGAAATTCAGCGCCCAATTCGATGGGGTTGAATTAAAATCTTTACAAGTAAATTCTAAAACCATTGCAAATGCGTATAAACAATTGTCGCCTGCATTAAAAAAGGCAATTAAACTTGCCAAAAAAAATATTGAGAAATTTCATGCCGCACAAAACGAAGAAAGTAAAAGAATTGAAACTACCCCAGGTGTAACTTGCTGGAGAGAAAGTAGACCAATCGAAAAAGTAGGCATCTATATTCCTGGTGGAACTGCTCCCCTATTTTCAACAGTTTTGATGTTGGGAATTCCAGCGAAGATAGCCGGATGCAAAGAAATTATTTTATGTACACCTCCTAATAAAAAGGGAGAGATCGATCCTACCATATTATATGCTGCAAGTTTGGTTGGAATTACCTCGGTGAATTCTATAGGTGGCATTCAAGCCATTGCAGCCATGAGTTATGGAACAAAATCAATTGAGCAAGTAGATAAAATTTTCGGACCAGGCAATCAATATGTTACTGCTGCTAAACAAATGGCACAAAGTATAGGAATTGCAATAGATATGCCGGCTGGCCCAAGCGAAGTATTAGTTATTGCCGATAAAACATGCAATCCATCTTTTGTTGCTGCTGATTTATTATCACAAGCCGAACACGGAGCCGACAGCCAGGTAATTTTATGTGCAGATGATGATAAGGTTGTGAATAAAGTATTGATAGAATTAAAAAACCAATTGAAAGTTTTACCCCGTAAAACTATTGCTACCGCTGCCTTAAAAAACAGCAAGGCCATCGTTTTTAAAAGTCTTAAAGATTGCATGTTATTTAGCAATGCCTATGCGCCTGAGCACTTAATATTGGCAAACAATAAAGCTAACAAACTGATACCATTAATTACAAATGCTGGTTCTGTTTTTGTAGGCAATTATAGTTGTGAAAGTGCTGGCGATTATGCAAGCGGTACCAACCATACCTTGCCAACCAATGGATTTGCCAAGGCTTACAGTGGGGTTTCGTTAGATAGTTTTGTAAAGAAAATTACATTTCAAGAACTCACAAAAAATGGAATTGAAAATATTGGACCATCCATTGAACTGATGGCGGAAGCCGAACAATTGTTTGCCCACAAAAATGCAGTTACAATTAGATTAAAAAATAAACAACATGTTTAACTTAGAAAATATTGTCCGTAAAAATATTCTCCATCTCATGCCATATTCAAGCGCAAGGAATGAGTTTAGTGGAAAGAAGGGCACCTTTTTAGATGCCAACGAAAATCCATTTGGTACGCTAAATCGGTATCCAGATCCTTACCAAATGGAGTTGAAGCAAATATTATCCGCTTATAAATCCATACCATTAGAAAATATTTTCATTGGTAATGGTAGCGATGAGATAATCGATTTGGCATTTAGAATCTTTTGTACTCCAGGAAAGGATAAGGCATTGACATTTTCACCAACCTATGGCATGTATGATGTATCGGCAGCAATCAATGAAGTTGAATTGATTAAACTTCCCTTGAACGATTCTTTTCAAATCAACCAAGAGGAGTTTGAAAAGACACTCAAAATACCGAACCTAAAGCTAATTTTTATTTGTTCGCCTAATAACCCGAGTGGAAATTGCATCGATAACATAGAAAAAATCCTGCAAAATTTCAATGGTATTGTTTTAGTAGATGAGGCATACATAGATTTCAGCAAACAGGAATCTTATCTTTCAAAACTCAAACAATACCCCAATCTTATAGTATCACAAACCTTTAGCAAAGCATGGGGATTAGCAGCTGCCAGAGTAGGTATTGCCTATGCTAACAACCCAATTATTTCTATATTTAATAAAGTAAAGCCTCCCTATAATGTGAGTAAGCTAAACCAGGAGGCTGCCATAGATGCATTAAATAATAAGGTTGATTTCGAAAAGAACAAGAAGATTATTCTTGACCAAAAGAAATGGTTAGAGCAAGCCTTAATGGAATTGCCAGTGATTAAAAAGATATATCCTTCTGATGCAAATTTTTTATTGGTAGAAACCACCAATGCAAATTCCATTTACAACCAATTGGTATCACAACAAGTAATAACCCGTAACCGAAATAACATTGTTAACAATTGTATTCGCATAACTGTGGGCAGCCCAGCAGAAAATCAACAATTGATAAACGCTTTAAAAAACACCATATGAAAAAAGTATTATTTATTGATAGAGATGGAACCTTGGTAATAGAGCCACCAATTGATTTACAACTAGACAGTTTAGAGAAGTTAGAATTTTATCCTGGAGTTTTCCAAAATTTATCACGAATAGCCAAAGAACTTGATTATGAACTGGTGATGGTTACCAATCAAGATGGACTGGGGACAGCTTCCTTTCCGGAGGAGACATTCTGGCCGGCACAAAACAAGGTATTGCAAGCTTTTAAAAACGAAGGAATTGAATTTTCTGATATTCTAATAGATCGTTCGTTCCCAAAAGATAATTTACCCACTCGTAAACCAGGCATAGCCATGCTTAGTAAATACATAAAGAGCAATTACGATTTGGCCAATTCATTTGTAATTGGTGATCGATTAACGGATGTGCAACTTGCCAAAAACCTGGGCTGCAAAGCCATTTATTTAAGCAAAGAAATAAATGACGAGGCGGTTTTATCCACACCCTATTGGGCAGATATTTATAATTTGCTTGCAACTCAACCACGAACAATTAAAGTAATACGGGCTACCTCCGAAACCAATATAACGGTAATAGTAAATCTAGATGGTTCAGGTATATCAAATATTTCTACTGGCCTCGGCTTTTTCGATCATATGCTTGAACAAATTGCAAAACATGGTAATATGGATCTAAGCATTCAAGTTAAAGGCGATTTACAAATTGATGAACACCATACCATAGAGGATGTAGCCATCACCCTAGGCGACGCCTTCTTAAAAGTGTTAGGAAGTAAAAAGGCTATTGAGCGCTATGGGTTTTTATTACCCATGGACGACTGCCTAACGCAAGTAGCCATTGACTTTGGAGGCAGGCCGTGGCTGGTTTGGGAGGCAAAGTTTAATCGTGAAAAAATTGGTGATATGCCAACAGAAATGTTTATGCACTTTTTTAAATCATTTAGCGACGCCGCAAAATGCAATTTAAATATAAAAGCTGAAGGTGATAATGAGCACCATAAAATAGAATCTATTTTTAAAGCTTTTGCAAAAACAATAAAAATGGCCGTAACAAAAACAAATAATTATTCGATACCAAGTACAAAAGGAAGTTTATGATAGCCATTATTAAATACAATGCAGGTAATACCAAATCGGTGGAGAATGCCGTGAAACGTTTAGGTTTTGACTGCATCATCACCGATGATCCTTCGGAAATTAAAAAGGCCAACAAAGTAATCTTCCCTGGAGTTGGTGAGGCTAGTACAGCCATGGCTTATTTGAAGCAACATCAGTTGGACCAACTTATTGTTTCGTTAAAACAACCCGTATTAGGTATTTGTTTGGGATTACAACTGATGTGCAAAAGCTCGGAAGAGGGTAATACAAAATGTCTTGGAATTTTTGACACTGTAGTTAAAAAATTTCCTCCTATAGATATTGTACCGCATATGGGATGGAATAATTTGTTGGAAACCTCGGGTGCCATGTTTAAAGGAATCAGCCAAACGAATGATGTATATTTCGTTCATAGTTATTATGCCGAGCTTGTTAAAGATACGGTAGCTACCTGCAATTATATATTACCGTTTAGCGCAGCTATTCAAAAGGATAATTTTTACGCCACACAATTTCACACGGAAAAGTCGGCCCAGATTGGAGAAATAATATTGAATAATTTTTTATCATTATGAGAATTATACCAGCCATAGATATTATGAACGGCAAATGTGTACGCCTTACCAAAGGCGATTATGCCACCGAGAAGATATACAACATCAATCCACTAGAAGTTGCCAAGGAGTTTGAGGCCAATGGCATGCTATATTTGCACTTGGTAGATCTAGATGGTGCTCGTGCCAAACAAATCATCAACTATAAGGTATTAAATGACATTACAACAAAAACCAAATTAATTGTAGATTTCGGGGGAGGATTAAAATCTACCGAAGATTTAAAAATTGCATTCGGTAATGGAGCCTCACAAATAACGGGTGGTAGCATAGCCGTAACCAATCCTCAATTATTTATAGAATGGATACAAACCTATGGACCAAACAAAATTATCTTAGGTGCCGATTGCAATAATCGTATGATAGCCACACAGGGGTGGCTAGAAAATACGGAATTAGATATTGTTGATTTTATTAAAGATTATCAAGCCAGAGGGGTAGATTACGTTATCAGTACTGATATCAACAAAGATGGTATGTTACAGGGAACAGCTAACGAATTATACACCGAGATATTGAGTAAGTTAAATATTAAACTCATAGCAAGTGGAGGTGTATCTAATATTGCAGACCTGGAAAAATTAAAAGCTATTGGCTGTGAAGGTGCCATTGTAGGCAAAGCTATTTACGAGAAAAAAATTTCATTAAAAGAATTAAGTACACTATGTTAAAGAAGAGAATTATACCTTGTTTGGATATCCAAAATGGACGAACGGTAAAAGGCATCAACTTTTTAGATATCCGTGATGCAGGCGACCCCATTGAATTAGCAAAAAGATATGTTGAAGAGGGGGCCGACGAACTGGTGTTTTTAGATATTACGGCAACTAATGAAAAAAGAAAAACATTAGTAGATCTCGTAGAGAAAATTTCCCGTGAAATAAATATACCATTTACAGTTGGAGGAGGGATCAATTCGATGGAAGATGCATCGGCAATTATAAAAGCCGGGGCGGATAAAGTGAGTATTAATTCGGCGGCCATTAAACGACCACAGCTTATTACGGAGATAGCAAAGCAATTTGGAAACCAAGCAGTAGTGCTTGCCATTGATACAAAATTCGAAAACAACAACTGGCATGTATACAGCAATGGAGGTAAAATCCCTGCTGGATTAAAAACCATCGATTGGGCATTAGAAGGAGAAAAATTAGGTGCTGGCGAAATTCTACTTACCTCGATGAACAATGATGGAACAAAAAATGGTTTTGCATTGGATATTACCAATAAAATTTCTCAACAACTTCAAATTCCTATCATAGCATCCGGAGGGGCTGGAACAAAGTTGCATTTTAAAGAAGTATTTGAGCAAACAAAAGCCAGTGGAGCTCTGGCAGCAAGCATATTTCACTTTGGCGAGATCTCTATTCAAACTTTAAAAACCTATTTAAAA
>Ga0209086_10003426_pt1 | contig 12090 bp, 9 predicted proteins | sample M_130207_XF_Meta_FD_187312 | JGI IMG/M metagenome (GOLD analysis project Ga0209086, IMG submission 187312) | Freshwater microbial communities from Lake Montjoie, Canada to study carbon cycling - M_130207_XF_MetaG (SPAdes) (version 2) | ecosystem: Environmental > Aquatic > Freshwater > Lake...
CGAAGATACACGAGTCCGCGACATTGAACGCCGGCCACGGATTCGCGAAACGGACATGCAGATCGAAGAGCAGAAAATCCACGACGTAGCCGTGAACGAAACGATCCGTAACGTTGCCAAGAATGCCACCGAGCAGCAGCGGCACGGCGACGCGCGACGCAGGATCGGTGAAGACATTTCTCCTCCACGCGATCAGCAGGCCGATGAACGCCGCGATCGAGATCACGATGAACACCCACGGATGATCGCTGAGGAAGCTGAACGCCGCGCCGGTGTTCCCCCAATGCACGATTGAAAACCAGCCGGGGATTACGTCCACATCGAGCGGCAGGTCCTTTGTTTTCTCGATGACGTCGGGAAAGAGCGCGTGATTCCGCTCATCCGGCCGCAGCGCGTAGTGCGTGAAAATCCACCACTTCGTGAGCTGGTCGAGCGCGTAGGCGGGCAGCGCGATGGCGGCGAGGAACTTCATCTATGCGGGCAGCGCTTCGTCGCAGCGCGTGCAGACACCCTTCGCGGTGAGCGGCTGCTGGCGCCAGCAGCGCGGGCATTGCGGCTGGCCGCTGCGGAAGACTTTCGCGACGGGCTCGGTGCCGGAGGCGAGCGTGAGTTCGCTGATGATCAGGAATTCCTCCAACTCGGCCTTGTCGGCATTCAGCGCGGCGTGCTGCGCGTCGGCGACTTCGAGCGTGATGGCCGCTTCGAGGGACTTCGCGATCGTCTTCGCCTGGCGCGCGGGCTCGATGGCCTGCTGATAAATGGCGGCGCGCAGCCTCAGCCACTCATCCACTTTTGCTTCCAGCGCTTCGTCGCGGAGCGCGGCGTTGGCCTCGGGGAGCGTTTCGATGTGGATGCTCGTCTTGTGTCCGGCGAATTCCCACGCCTCGTCGGCGGTGTAGGCGAGGATCGGCGCGAGGAGCTTTGCGACGGCGTCGAAGCACGCGTGCATCACGCTCTGCGTCGCGCGGCGGCGCGGGCTGTTGGCGGCGTCGCAGTAGAGGCGGTCCTTTGTGATGTCCACGTAGAGCGCGCTCAGTTCAACGGTGCAGAATTGATTCACCGTCTCAAACACGCGTCGGAAGTCGTAGGCCTCATACGCCGCGCGGCAGGTCGCGATGACACCCTGCAATTTCGACAGCACCCACTTGTCCACCGTCGTCGCTCCCTTCGCATCTTCGCTGCTTCGCGGTTCAAATCCGGCGATGTTCGCCAGCAGGATGCGCAGCACGTTGCGGAAGCTGCGATACGCCTCGCTCGTGCGCGCGAAGCTGTCCTCGGAAAACGGAACGTCGTTCGTGAAATCCACGCTCGCGGCCCACAGGCGCACGATGTCCGCGCCGAATTTGCCGACAAAATGCTCGGCCTCCATCGGCTTCTTGTAGGTGCCCTGGTCGCTCTTGCTGACTTTCTTCTTCGTGTCCTTGTCCACGACGAAGCCGTGCGTGATCACTGTCTTATAGGGCGCGTGTCCGGTGAGCGCGACCGAGGTCATGAGCGACGATTGGAACCACCCGCGGTGCTGGTCGGTGGCTTCGAGATAGACGTCGGCGACTCCGCCGCACGCCTTCAGCTCCGGGTGGCGCATGAGCACGGCCTGATGCGAGACGCCGGAATCAATCCACACGTCGAGCGTGTCGTTGCGGCGCGAAGTGCCCCCGGGCAGTCCGAGCTGCGCGGCCCACCACGCATCATCCTTTTCAAACCACAGATTTGTCCCGCCGCTCTCGACGAGGTCGGCGACCTTCGCAGCGAGGTCGGCACGCACGATGGGCATCCCATTCTCCTCGTAGAAAACCGGAAGCGGCACGCCCCATGTGCGCTGGCGCGAGATGCACCAGTCGGGCCGCGACTCGACGGTGCCGTAGATGCGGTTGCGAGCCCATTGCGGGATCCAATTCACGCTATCAACGGCAGCGAGCGCCTCGGCGCGAAAAGCATCAATGCGGATGAAAAACTGCTCCACCGCACGGAAGACGATGGGCGTCTTGCTGCGCCAGCAGTGCGGGTAGTCGTGCGTGTAATCAATTTCCTCCCAAACCATCGCCCCTACGCTCCACAGGAGATTCATTACGTCGAAGTTCGCATCGAACACATTTTTGCCGACCCACGCAGGCACGCCGACGTCCTCGGTGAATTTGCCGAAGTCATCCACGGGCGAGAGCACGGGCAGGCCGTTTTGCTGACCCGCAATGTAATCGTCCTTACCATGACCGGGCGCGATGTGGACCTGACCTGTGCCGGTGTCCATCGTCACGAAATCAGCAGCGATAATGCGCGCGGTACGAGGCAGGAAAGGATGCTGCGCTTCGAGACCGACCAGTTGGTCGCCTTTAAACGAGGCGATCTCTTGCCTAAACGCGAGCCCGGTCTGGCTGATGTTTTTCCGACCTTTGGCGGACTCAGACCTCGTCTGAAACTGAGTCAGCAAACTTCTCGCGATAACCAATCGCTCAACTGGATAGCTCGTGATGATTGCTGAAGGGTCGCTGAGAGCAACGGGACGCGTAAATTCCGCAACGACGTACTCAGCCTTTGGATCAACTGCGATGGCAACATTGGCTGGAAGTGTCCACGGCGTCGTCGTCCAGATGACGAATGATGTTCCCTTCAGCGCGTCATTTCCGCCAACGGCCGCGAACTTTACATAGATCGCCGGGTCCGTCCGCTGCGCATATTCCACCTCCGCCTCCGCGAGCGCGGTCTGCGCGCCGGTGCTCCAATACACGGGCTTCTTCGACTGATACACGAGGCCCTTCTCCACGAGCTTCCCGAAGGCGCGGATGATGTCCGCCTCGTAGCCCGGCGCGAGCGTGAGATACGGATCCTCCCACGAGCCGAACACGCCCAGCCGCTTGAACTGGCCGCGCTGGATATCAATGTATTTGCGCGCGAACGCCTCGGCGCGGCGACGGATTTCCGCGGGCTCCAGGCCGCGCTGCTCCTTCACCACCTTGAACTCAATCGGCAGCCCGTGGCAGTCCCAGCCCGGCACGAACGGCGCGCGGAAGCCGAGCATCGAGCGCGACTTCACCACGAGGTCTTTCAAGATTTTGTTCAGCGCCGTGCCCATGTGGACGTCGCCATTCGCGAACGGCGGCCCGTCGTGCAGCACGAAAAGCGGCGCGCCGATCCGCGCATCGAGAATCTGCCGGTAGAGCCCCGCAGCCTCCCACTTCGCGAGCCGCTCAGGCTCGCGCTTCACGAGATCGGCCTTCATCGGGAAGTCCGTCTTTGGCAGCAGCAGGGTGTCTTTGTAATTGGCGCTCATTTGGAAAAGGGCGCGGACGATGCCGAGCGGTGGCGCGCTTGTCAAAGCGCACGCACAAATCCGAGCGCCATCACATTCGCCTTTCATCGCCCGGCACGGTGCAAGTTCCAAACTTGCTCCAAGCCAATATAGGCGGCTACGGGTGCATGTGACGAATGCGACTTATTCTAAAATTCTGCGGGGTGGTTGGGATAGTAGCCGGCCTCTCGATTGCGTATTCCGGTCATTTCAGTGACTCCAAATACCATGCCGACATCTACGGCTGGCAGGCCCGGCTTTTTGGAATCTCGCTGGCGATTTTTGGATACTACCTATTCAAAAATCCAGACATCGATCAAAAATGAGGTAGGCAGTCTCGGGGCCGCTTTGACAAAAGCACTCATTGCCTAGAACGCATCGTAGCATGAAAATGTTCCTCCTCCTCCTGCTCACCGCCCTTACGCTTCACGCTGCGGATCGTCCGCCGAATGTCGTCATCATTTTCTGCGACGATCTCGGCTACGCGGACATCGGGCCGTTTGGGCAAAAAAGTTTCGCCACGCCGAACCTCGACCGCATGGCTGCCGAGGGACGCTGCTTCACAAATTTCCACGTCTCGTCGGCGGTGTGCTCGGCTTCGCGATCCGCGATCCTCACTGGCTGCTACCACTCGCGCGTGGGCATCCACGGGGCGCTCCTGCCGAGTTCGCCGATCGGGCTGAATCCCGGCGACACGACGATCGCCGAGATGCTGAAGCAGAAGAATTTCGCGACCGGCATGGCGGGCAAATGGCACCTCGGCGCGAAGCCCGAATGGATGCCAACGCGCCGCGGCTTCGATGAATGGCTCGGCCTGCCGTATTCGAATGACATGTGGCCTCACTGCCCGGAGGCGAAGCCGGGCGCGTATCCGGATCTGCCGATGTACGACGGCGAAAAGGTGATCCTCCCCGCGATGACGCACGAGGATCAGAACACGATGACGACGCGCTACACCGAACGGGCCGTGGCGTTCATCGAGAAGAACAAGGACAGGCCGTTCTTCTTCTACCTCGCGCACAACATGCCGCACGTGCCGCTGCATGTGAGCGCGAAGTTCGCAGGCAAGTCCGGCGCGGGGCTTTTCGGTGACGTGATCCAGGAGATTGACTGGTCCGTTGGCGAAGTGCTCGCAGCGCTGAAACGCGCAGGCGTGGACGAGCACACGCTCGTCATCTTCACCAGCGACAACGGCCCGTGGCTGAGCTACGGCGACCACGCGGGCAGCACGGGGCCGTTGCGCGAGGGCAAGGGCACGAGCTGGGACGGCGGCACACGCGTTCCGTGCGTCATGCGCTGGCCGGGCAAAATTCCCGCCGGGACGAAGACCGACACCATCGCGATGACGATCGACATCCTGCCCACCGTCGCCGCACTCACGGGCGCGAAGCTGCCGGAGCGGAAAATTGACGGCCTCGACGTGTGGCCGCTCCTCAGCGGCGCACCCGACGCAAAGAATCCGCACCGCGCCTACGCGACGTGGTACGCGAACAACGAACTCCAATCCGTGACCGACGGCCGCTGGAAGCTCGTCTTCCCGCACACCTACCGATCCGCCATCGGGATACCGCGCGCCACGGGCGGCATCCCGTCGAACTACCGCCCGACAAAACTCGAAAAGGCGGAGCTTTTCGACACCGTGGGCGACATCGGAGAGACGACTGACCGTGCTGCGGATCACCCGGAGATCGTCGCTTCGCTCACAAAATTTGCGAACGAGATGCGCTCGGAACTCGGCGACTCGCTCACCGGAACGAAAGGCTCCGCGAACCGCGAGCCTGCTCGGGTGCAGAAAAAATGATGAGCGGCGAACCGCGCTGCAGCCGCCTCGATGCATTACGTGATTTTTTCCGCGTCATCGCGCATTTTCGCGGCTAGCACTCCGCGATGACTCCTCCTCCGAAAAGACGACCGGCCTCGGCGCGCGCGCGCTGGCTCCTCGTCGGCGTCTCGCTAGTGCTGGTGCCCGTGCTCGTCGGCCTCGCGGAGATCGCCGTGCGGATTTTTGGAAGCCGGATCGATCCGCTCGCGGTCTTCGTCTCCTCGCCGCAGCTCCGCTCCGACACGCAGGGCGAGACGACGGGCGGCATGTTTGAATTCGATCCCCTGCTCTGCTGGCGGCTGAAGGCGAACCTCCGCGGCATCTGGTGGGACTTCACGCCCGTGACAACGAACGCGCAGCACCTGCGCATGACGCGCGACATCGGCGCGAAGAAAGGCATCCGCATCGTCGTGCTCGGCGACTCGGTGACATTCGGCTACCGCGTGCCCGTCGCATTCAAAAAGGAAAAACCGGCGGAGTTCGACGCGTCGGAAAAGCCGTACTCCGCGCTGCTCGAAGACTCGCTGCGAATGAAGTTTCCCGGACGCGAAATCGAAGTGCTGCCGCTCGCGTGCCCCGGCTACACGAGCGGCCAGGGCCTCACGTGGCTGCGGCGCGACATCGCAGCGCTCACGCCGGACATCGTGCTCGCGTGCTTCGGGTGGAATGACGTGCGTTCCGCGGGATTGCCGGATCGCGCGACGATGCCCGCAAGCGGTGCGCAGGTCTTTGTCCGCGGCGTGATCAGCCACAGCCAGCTCCTGCTCCACATCGCGGAATCCGCGCAGCGGAAGGCCGCGACGCCTCCGGGCAGAGTGGCACCGGAACCTCGATCCTCGGAGGAGGAATACATCGCGCACTTTCTCGAAATGAACCGCATGTGCGTGGAAAAAATGGCGTGGTTCGGAATCCTGCTGCCCGTGTATCGCGATCCGAACACACCGGGAGTCGATCCCTCGCAACCGGACGCGGGAACCAATCCCGACGAGGGCGCGCGCATGACGGCGTACCGCAATCGCCTGCGCGACGTGGCGAAAGAAAGCCACATCGCTGCAATCGGATTTCCCGAGCTGACGGAAGCATCGTGGCCGTCGAACAAGACGCTCTTCGGCGAGCGCATCCACCCGAATGCGGCGGGACACCGGCTCATGGCCGAACGGCTGCTGGAATTTCTCGCCGAGCCGCTTGCGCGACTGAATTCAAAGTAGTTCCAGCACGTCGCGGAGCGAATTTTCCGGGTGCCGCAAACGGAACACGAGGAGTCCCGCACGCTCCGCACCGAGCCAGTCCGCCTCCGGTTCATCGCCGATGTGCAGCGCCTCCGATGCAGCAACACCTGTGCGAACGAGCGCTGCGGAGAAGATTCTCGCCGCCGGCTTTTCCGTTCCGACTTCGCTTGAGATCACGATGTCGTCGAAAAACTCCGTGACTCCGAGGTTCAAGAGAATCGTGCGCAAGCGGCTGTCGAAATTCGAGATCACGCCGAGCCTCACGCGTCCCTTCAGCGCGGCGAGGACTTCGAGCGTTTCGGGAAAAAGTTCCCACACGCCGGGCCGCGTGAACTCGCTCCACAGCTCGGAAAAATACGCATCGCGATCCAGCCCCGGTGCGCTGCCGCATGCATCGAGCACCCGCCCGACGAGCGCCCGCCACCAGCCGCGGTCATCGTCGGGGCGCGCGCCATTCGTCTCGTGCGGTGCGCGGGCGTCGCGCCACGCCCAGCGGAATGCGCGATCAAGATCGTCTTCGCAAAGATCCGCGCCATGCCGCAGCGCGACGTCGCGGTAGTGCCAGCCGACGCTGCGCGTCAGGCGGAACAGCGTGCCCGCGGCGTCGAAGAAAACCGCGCGAGTCACTTTGCGCCCGATGACTCCGCAGGCGTCGTCTTCGGCAGGAACGGACGGATCGTGTCGGCGAGAATTTTGTAGCCGTCCGCATTCGGATGGAGCCGATCCTTCTCGAAAAGCTCCTCACGCGGCTCGCCGTTTGTCCCGAGCAATTTCTCCCGCACTGCGATGAAGTGCACAGCCGGTGCGTTGCCAAGAAGCGAAGCCTCCTTGCAAAATGCACTAATCAGCCGGTTCGCCTCGACGACCTTGTCGCGCTGCGCCCAGCGCGACGGACTGCTCGTGATTTCGATGTAGCGGATCTCCGTCTTCGGCAAAGCTGCGCGCACCTTTGCGACGAATGCCTTGAAATTTTCCACCACCACATCGGGCGACTTGCCGGCGTTGATGTCATTGCTCCCGGCGAAAATCACCACTGCCGCAGGCTCGTGCGCGACGAGGATGCGCTCGGCAAAAACCATCGAGTCCTCCATCTGCGATCCGCCGAAGCCGCGGTTCACGACGCGGAATCCGGGGAAGGAATTTGCGAGAGTTTTCCATCGCGCGATGGTCGAGCTGCCGGTGAAGACGATGCCGCCCTTCTGCGGAGGATGATCGCGGTCCGCCTGCTCAAATGCCGCGATGGACTTTTCCCATTTCGCAGGCTCGGCGATTCCGGCGGCTGTGAAAACGAGCGACGCAAGGGCGATGGTTGCGGGGAATCTCATCGCCGCATCTCATCACTCCGCACCGGGGAGACAAACGGAAACTTTGTCCACCGTAGCCGCCGCGGCAGGAGGCGGGCTGGCTGAATGACGAAGCCCGAATGACGGATGACGAATGCACCGGTCCATCCCCCTCATCCGTCATTCCTTCTACCTACCGACGGGGCTTCCCAGCCCCGGCACTCGTCATCCGCAAAATCTGCCCGCCTCGTGCCGTCGGCGACTGCGGGAAATTTTCCTCTGCCCGTCCGCGCCTGTCTTTGCCAAGGATGCGCGATGCTGCACCGCGCCCACGATTACCAACACCTCGTCACTCGCTGGCGTCGCGTCGCGCGCGCGGCGGGACTGCGGCTGCGCCCGCTCGCGCAGGACGACGGCTTTGATCTGTTTTACGTCGAGACTCCACAGCTTGCGGGAAATTCGGGGCTGTATCTTTCGGCGGGAATCCACGGCGACGAGCCGGCCGCGCCCGAGGCGCTCGTGCGTTGGGCGGAGAAAAATGCAGCGCGGCTCGCGACGATGCCGCTGCTCATTTTCCCGTGCCTGAATCCGTGGGGCCTGCGGAACAACATGCGGACGGATTCGCAGGGACGCGATCTGAACCGCATGTTTCACGAGGACTCGCATCCTGTCGTGGCCGCGGTGCGCAGGGTCACGCGACCGCACCGCTTCCACATCGCGCTGCCGATGCACGAGGACTACGACGCGCAGGGCATCTACCTTTACGAAGTGCAGCGCGGGAGGCACGGCTTCGGCGAGGAGCTGCTGCGGCGTGCGGCGAAGATTTTGCCGGTGGATCCGCGCGTGAAGATTGACACCAGCATTGCGAAGGACGGCCTGATCCGGAGGCGCATCTCGCGGAAGAAATTTGAGACCATGGGCTATCCCGAGGCGATCTGGCTGCACCTTTTCCACTCGCAAAATACGTTCACCTTCGAGACGCCGTCCGAGGCTGCGCTGGATCTCCGCGTGCGCGCGCACATGGCAGTGCTCGACGAGTGCGCGCGCAGAATCGGCGGCTCGGAATAGCGTCGGCGGCGCCGATCGGCTGCCGTTGCTTTACAGCAGCTCGGCGTAGTGCGCGCGGGCGAGTTCGTCGCACTGGGACTGCACGGCGGCGCCGGTGTCGCACTGGAGCGCGGATTCGGCGAGGGCGCGGCAGGCGGCCATGTCGAGCGAGCGGATGGCGCGCTTCACGTGCGGGAGCACTGCGGCGCCGCAGCTCAGCTCGTCCACGCCGAGGCCGATGAGCAGCGGAGTCACGGAAATGTCGCCGCCCATTTCGCCGCAGATTCCGACGTGGATTCCTGCGGCGTGCGCGGCGTCCACGGTCATCTTGATCAGGCGCAGCACGCCGGGATGCGTGGGTTCGTAGAGGTGTGCGATGCGCTCGTTCGTGCGATCCACGGCGGTCGCGTATTGCACGAGGTCGTTGGTGCCGAGGCTGAAGAACGTGACTTCCTTTGCGAGCAGGTCGGCGATCATCGCGGCGCTTGGGACTTCGATCATGATGCCGGTCTCGATCATCTCGTCGAACGCAACGTTCTCGGCGCGCAACTCGGCACGGCATTCTTCGAGCACGCCCTTTGCGTCGCGCAGCTCGGGCAGGCCGGAGATCATGGGGAACATGATCTTCACCTTTCCATATGCGCTGGCACGGAGGATCGCGCGGAGCTGCGTCTTGAAAATGTCGCGCCGCTCGAGGCAGACGCGGATCGCGCGCCAGCCGAGGAAGGGGTTGTCCTCGCGGTCGGAGTGGAGCTGGTCGTGCAGCTTGTCGCCGCCGAGGTCCAGCGTGCGGATGATGACGGGCTTCGGGTTCGCCGCCTCGACGACGATGCGGTACTCGGCGAACTGCTCATCCTCGACCGGCAGGTCGTCGCGGTTGAAGTAGAGGAACTCCGTGCGGAAAAGGCCCACACCCTCGGCGCCGCTCGCGAGCGCCTGCGCGATGTCGTCGCTCTGCTCGATGTTTGCGGAGAGCATGACCGGCCTGCCGTCGCGCATCGCCGCGGCGGTGTCGCGCAGGCCGGTGAGGTCCTCGTCGATCCGCTTGCGCCGGGCCTCGACCGCGCCGTATTCGAAGAGCGTCTGCTCGCTCGGATCCACGATGAGCAGGCCGCCGTAGCCGTCGAGCAGCACCTCGGAGCCGGATTCGATCGCGGTGAGCTTCCCGTGGAGGCCGACGACCGCCGGGATGTTCAGCGAGCGCGCCATGATGGCGGTGTGCGAGGTCTTGCCGCCGACCTCGGTGGCAAAGCCGAGCAAAAATTCACGCCTGGCCTGCACGGTGTCGCTCGGCGTGAGATTGTGCGCGAGGACGATGCGCGGCGCATCGAGTGCGCCGAGCGCGGCGGGCTCGCGGCCGAGGAGATTGTGGATCACGCGACGGCCGACGTCGTGGATGTCCACGGCGCGTTCGCGGAGGTACGGATCCTCCATCTCGCCAAGGCTGCGGATGTAGCGGTGGATGACGGTGTGGAATGCGTGCTCCGCATTGCACGACTCGCGGCGGATCATTTTCTCCACCTCGTCAATCATCACGCCATCCTCGACGACCATGACGTGCGCCTCGAAGATCGCGGCGTCCTTTGCGCCGAGGGATTCTTCCACGCGCTCCTGGAGCTCGACGATTTGTTTTCGGGTGGCGCAGAGCGCGTCGCGCAGGCGCTCCACTTCGACGTCGCTCCCGCCGGCGGTGACTTTCCGCGGAGGCGGATCGTCGTCGGGCCGGTGTACGAACGCGATTCCATGGGCGATACCGGGCGACACCCCGATTCCCCGGAATCTGCGCTCAGTCTTCATCGAATTTTGAGAGGATGAGTTTCTCGATCGCGGCGATCGCGGCATCGGCGTCCTCGCCCTCGCAGGTGATGAGGAGCCTGCTGCCCGCGCCCGCGGCGAGCATCATGAGGCCCATGATGCTCTTCCCGTTCACCGTGTCGGCGTCCTTGCCCACCCACACGTCGGCGCGGAAGGTGTTCGCGAGCTTCACGAATTTCGCACAAGGACGCGCGTGGAGGCCGAGCTTGTTGATGATCTCGACTTCCTTGCTCGTCTTCGTTCCTGCGTTGCGGCTGAGGGTGCCCATTCAGCTTTCTTTCTTTTTTTTCTGCATGGATGCAAGCAGGCGCTCGTTAAATTCCACGGCGCTGTTATGCCCCACGCTCTTGAGCTTCTGGTCGAGCGCGGCGACTTCCACGAGGCGCGCGAGGTCGCGTCCGGGGCGCACGGGGATGGTCACATGCGGGATGAAAAGGTCGAGAATCTCGTAGTATTCGGTCTCCAAGCCGGTGCGATCGATCTCGGCGATCTCGCTCCACTCCTTGAGCGTCACGACGAGATCGAGGCGCTTCTCGCGCCGCACGGCGCCGATGCCGAAGATGGCGGTGACATTGATCACGCCGAGGCCGCGGACCTCCATGTAGTTCCGCGTGAGCTCGGAACTCGTGCCCATGAGGTTCCGGCCCTCGGCGGCGGTAAAGTGCGTCATGTCATCGGCGACGAGCGAATAGCCGCGCTCGATGAGGCCGATGACGCATTCGCTTTTTCCGATGCCGCTGGAGCCGCGGATCATCACGCCCATGCCCTGGATGTCCACCATGCTGCCGTATTCGCTCTTGCGCGGGGCGAAGTCGTGCTCGAGCGCGAGCGTCGCGGCGTTGATGAAGCGCATCGTGACCATCGGCGTGGAGAAGACCGCGATGCCGTTTTCCTTCGCGACGGTGAGCACTTCCTCGGGCACCCGGTACTGGCGCGCGAAGATGATGCACGGGATGTGGCGCTGGCACATGGCGGCGCAGCGCTGGCGGACTTCCTTTTCGGAAAGGCTCTTGAGGTAGGAGAGCTCCGCCGAGCCGAGCACCTGGATGCGCTTGTCCGCGAAGTAGGAAAAAAATCCGCACAGCGCGAGGCCGGGTCGGTTCACGGTGGGCTCGCGGATGCGGCGGTGGAAGCCGACGCCATCCTCGGTGAGTACCTTCATCTGCAGCGACTCGGAGTGACGCGTGTAGAATTCGCCGACGGTGATGGTCGGGTGTTTCTCTGGCGAATTCATCCGCCCTCTTTACCAGAGGGTGTGCGGGCTATGGCAAGGGGGAACGCGCGGGGAGTTGAGAGTTGAGGGTTGAGAGGAAAAGGCGCGCCGACACTCAACGCTCAACTCTCCACTTTCTCGACCACAGTGTCCCCATTTGACGTTTGGAGTTGAGCGTTTGGAGTTTGAAGTTTGGCCCGCCGCAGGCGCGTTGTGAATGTGAGCGGGCGTTCTGACATCTCTGCGCCGCTGCGCGGGGCCAAACTCCAAACTCCAAACGCTCAACTCCAAACGCTCAACTCCAAACTCTAAAACACGACACAGCCTTCCGCCCTCACCTTCCGCTCGACATTCCCGTGATCTTTGTGGCCTTTGTCCGCCTTCATTTTTTCAAA
>Ga0209086_10003432_pt1 | contig 12081 bp, 9 predicted proteins | sample M_130207_XF_Meta_FD_187312 | JGI IMG/M metagenome (GOLD analysis project Ga0209086, IMG submission 187312) | Freshwater microbial communities from Lake Montjoie, Canada to study carbon cycling - M_130207_XF_MetaG (SPAdes) (version 2) | ecosystem: Environmental > Aquatic > Freshwater > Lake...
AAGTAACGCAAGCGCAGTGGCAAGGCAAAATGGGCAATAATCCAAGTAAATTCAAGGACGAGGTGGATAGTGCGTCAAGACCAGTTGAGCGTGTAAATTGGAATGACATTGCTGGTTTTAATACCGCAACGGGTTTGCGTTTGCCAACTGAAGCGGAGTGGGAATATGCATGTCGAGCGGGCACAACAACGCATTTCCATAGCATGCCTGGTTACCCCAACGGTACCAATGATGACAGTTTGCTTGGGAACATTGCGTGGTACAGAGATAATTCAGCAGGTGAAACACATGCCGTTGGCGGCAAAGCCACCAATGCGTTTGGCATGTACGACATGTCAGGTAATGTGTTGGAGTGGTGTAATGATTGGTATCGCGATTATATATATATCGATTTTGGAAGAATACAACCCACCGGACCCACAACAGGAAGGGATCGTGTGCTGTGCGGCGGCTACTGGGGCAGCTACTCCGTCTGGTATTGCTCGTCGCCCCGTACCCGCGACGGTCCCAACGTCCGCGTCAACCGCGTCGGATTCCGTGTCGCGAGGACTCCGTAGTTTTCTTTACCCTTGCTGAGTCCGCGGTGTTTTAAACAAATCCGCAGCACTAGCTGCGGATGAGTCCGCGGAATCAGCTTCTATTTTACTTTTACCATTTCACTATTTCCTCTCTTTCACTTCACCTCTCACCATTAATTCAAGGTTCACCGCATGGCAAAGAAAAATTCCAAAATAACCTCCGTTGACTCCGCGGCGTTCGCGGCGGCCGCTGACCAAGAGAGCATGCCCAATCAACTTTGCAAACTAGCGGCTCAGTCACCCGAATTGGCGCGCGTTGTCGCCGTCAACCCGGCCATAGACGCTACCGTGGTGGAACTATTAAAAAAACAAAAAGACCCCAAGGTCAATCGAGCATTGGCGGCTAACCCTGGCACGCCCTTAGCTGATCTGTTGGAATTGGGCAAGCGTTATACCAGCGAGTTTGTGCAGAACCCCATCTTCGACTTGGCATTGGCCGCGGATCCGCGATTCATCTCAAAGTTTCCAGAAACATTGGTAAAAAATATTATTACTAATCAGCAGACTTCAGAAAATATCATTTTGTGGTGCGTCAGAAACGCGGGCGGATTTGAGTTTGCCAAGAAAGATAAGGTGTATGAGTGGGTGGGTAACGCACTGAAAGAACGCGCAAGCCTTTCAGAAGAGTTGGTATGCAAACTGATTGGGGATAAAAAATTTAAACACGATAGGTATCAGTGGATGCTCGTCGCGATTGCAAACCGAACTGATCTTTCAGAAGAGTTGGCAGGCAAACTTTTTCCGTGGTCTGACGCCGTGAGGGTTGCGATTGCAAACCGAATTGATCTTTCAGAAGCATTGGCAGCCCAAGTTTTAATCGATTGTGGAGATAAATTGGATATGATTGCACAAAGCATGCGCTTGTCACAGGTACTTGTGCGCCACCTTTCTGCGCACGCACATAAAAATGTACGTTTATCAATCGCCACCCGAGACGACTTGCCCGCGGATGTCATCGCTCGGTTGTCTAGCGACGCGGATGAACAAGTCCGAAAAGTATTTGCGTCAACTGATCTTTCATGGTGCGAAGTTTTGCGCCAAGACCCCGACCCAACGGTTGTTACCAATCCAGAACTGCTCAGCGACATATCCAACACAGGTCTCCCTTGGCGCGTGCGTGACATCGGCACCGGTATAGAAATGCTTCTTATTCCTCCGGGCACATTTCAAATAGGCAAAAATCTTCTGCAACAAGTCAAGTTAACTAAGGCTTTCTACTTGGGTAGATACCTAGTAACGCAATCGCAGTGGCAAGGCAAAATGGGCAATAATCCAAGTCATTTCAAGGACAAGGTGGATAGTGCGTCAAGACCAGTTGAGAAAGTAAGTTGGAATGACATTGCTGGCTTTAGCACCGAAACAGATTTGCGTTTGCCAACTATTGCGGAGTGGGAATATGCATGTCGGGCAGGCACAACAACGGCGTTGCACAGCATGCCTGGCTACCCCAACGGTACGAACGATGCCAGTTTACTTGGAAACGTTGCGTGGTACAGCGATAATTCAGGAAATGAAACACATGCCGTTGGCGGTAAGGTCGCCAACGCATTCGGTTTGTATGATATGTTGGGGAATGTGATGGAGTGGGCTGAAGATTATCAAGAGGGGTATTATAATTATTTTGGAATAGTTAATATTATTAACCCTACAGGTCCTGCGCAGGGTTCAAATCGTGTAGTGCGTGGCGGCTCCTATCGTTGCGGCTCGCAAGCGCAAGGTTGCAGCGCTTTCTACGGATATGATACAAGTCCAGATGAAATCCGTCCTGATTTCGGCTTCCGTATTGCAAGGACTCCGTAGTTTTCTTCGCGCATCTCGAACGACCTTTACCCCGTGCGGCAAACAAATGTAAGCCTATTCGATATGATAAATGGCTGAACTTTTATGGGTAAACCGGTATAATAAAATATGTCTGAAGGTTAGGACTTTGTCAAACATTCCAGGAGATATACAATGACATTAAATAACGAAATTCCGCAAGTCATAATAGACGGAGATAAAATTTGTGTAACGTCCTTGGTCGTGGCTGACCGAACGCTTGCGGCGTATCTACAAGCCATGAAGCAACCAGAAGAACGTTTAAAAGTTGTGGAACAAGCACTTCGGATTGGATTGATGGCGCTTCAGAGTGCGGTAGGTTCCATCAACGTTGTTGATTATGTGGGACGTGCCGTAGAAAAACTAATCGCTGACACTAAAGAATCGAATGAAAAAGCAATTGAGGAAGTAAAGAAAGTCTTCGAAGATGCATTTAAAAAAGATGGCGGGACCATGCCCGCGGGACTTGAAAAATTCTTGGGTGATGAAGGCAAGCTTGTTAAGCTTACAAATGAATTATTTGATCCAAAACAGAGCGAATCTGCATTTGGTCGCTTAGGAACATTTATGGAGGAGTGGATTGGCGGCCATGAAAGTAAACTCGGCATATTTTTGAATCCTGATAGAGAAGGTTCTACATTCCATCAATTTCGAAAAGACATTTTCGAGAAAATCGCTGCTATATCGGGTCAAATTCACAATCAAGAGGGTAAGAAAGAAGGTAAGAAAGAAGGTAAGAAAGAAGAGAGCAGTAGGGGTACTTTACAAGGACGTGTATTCGAGGAACTGATTTTCGAAAAGTACACCGATATACTCCAGTCGACTAGTGACTTAATCGAAGCTACGGGAAATAAAGCAGGATTAAGCAAAGATGTAAAGAAGGGCGATGCTGTTATACATGTAAATAGCGGGCATCCATCAGCTCCCCAATCGCGGATTGTTGTAGAGGTTAAAAATACAAATTTGACTGTTCCTGAAATTGAAAGAGAACTGATTTCAGGGAAGAAAAATCATAACGCAGAAATTGCATTAATGATTTTTAGTCTTGCTAAAGCGGGTAGCCCGAATGAATGTTTTCAATTACATCGACACGGGATTATATGTTATGTTGATCCTGAAGATCCTGATACTACAACCCTTACGATTGCATATCGATTAACAAAAATTTACGCAGATGTAATTCGGGTAAGTAGTACGACAGGTTTAGATTTAATAAAATTTCGGAATGAAACCCAGAACATTGAAATCCAATTGAAATCTTTTGCTGCTATTAAAACACAACTAACTTCTATTAATAAAACTACTAAAATGATAGACGAATCACTTGAATTTATTAAAAACAATATTAATGATGCCTTGAAAAAAATTGAGATACTCACAAGCCAGCCAACTACCGCAAGCAACTAATTTAGGTTAACTAGTCCAATAGAGTTCTTCGCATGTCATTCGATATAGAGCAACACTTTGAAGATTCTTTAGCGCAAATTCCTATTCAGGTTAAGCAGCCTAGAGATGAAGATTTGCCAACGCCAGAATACCCCGTACATGAAGGGTATGGGGTAGGCGATTTGAACCGTGGTGGTGGCGAGTTAATCCCAATTACTGATGGTTTACTAACTGATAATCAGTTGTCGGATTCATTCAGTAGAGAAACAATCTCTGATACTAATCGTATTCTAATAGAAGGCGCTCTTCGTGAAGTTGGTATTGATGCATTAGCCTTCTATAAGTCATATAGATACTTGAATGAAGAGCCGCATAAAGGCAAGTGGGGTATTTTTTATAATGAGATAGGTTTAGCCTTCCTTCAAAGTTCAATTCAAGGTGAATACCCAAATTGCTTGAATGCTAAGGAATTGGCACACGGGTTTCTTCAGGCGCACGAACGCTATCACTTCAAGTTCGACCTTTACGCGCTTTCGCTCGAAGCGCATATGAAAGTCTGGTTGTATCAACCCTTACAGCGCGCGTTTCGCAATCATCAGATTTATCTTGTAGAGGAAGCGTTGGCTAATAGAGACGTATTGGAATGGGCGAAACGCGACCAAAAAAAGAATCCTAAGCCTAAAGATTTCAAAGACTTTGTATCCAGCTATATGAAATTGCAGCCTGGTGCATACGCACGATTTGATGAAGACGAGTACGAACTATCAGGAGGGCTTGCTGCAAATCTTTTTGATTTAAACTTTGCTAAATCGGCTCGGCGGAAGGATCAAGCCCATTGGGTTAGTCAAGTTCCTGATGATCTCTTGAAGAAAAAATATTGCCCAGAATATTTAGTCCGCGGTTCGAGACTGAATCATTGGATTAAACCAACCTGGGCTATGCCGCCAGTGACTGAAATTTCTGAGACCGATTCATTTGCCCAAAAATTAGCTACTCAATATTCAAACTGCCGTGATCAGTGGGAAAACACAAAAATCAAACTGAAAGCGAATCCTGCCTTGCGTGGCCTTAATTTCAAGAAGTGGACGAAGGACCCAGAGTGTTGGTCGGTGCGTGTCAATGATAATTTCCGAGCGCACTTGAGCCGCTTGCCTAATAGGGCGGGAGGTTGGCTCGCCGAAGAATTTGGCTCGCACAAAGCGATGGGCCATGGTTAAATTTACATTATGGAACCATCTAAAAAAGAACTACAAAGCACCGGCCTATTGATTTAGAGGTTGTGCCTGTCACCGAAGGATTTGCATTAGTTTTAAATGATCAACCTTTGGATACCGATACGGGTGACCGGTACACGACCACAGAGCCACCCCGCATGTGGTTTCGAACGATTCTGGTCTTAACCCCAAATTAGGTCCAACTTCAAGCGGGACACCCTAAAACGCATTACTGCAGATGAAGGACTATTCATTTATCCGCGAGGTGAAATTCCATAAAGGCATCTATAACTTCGCTCTCGAAGTCTGGATCTATTGAATCCTCATCCTCATCTTCATCCTCATCTTCATGAGGGGGCTCTTCAATGCCATTACTTTTGGCCCATTCAGCCAATTTATATACAGTTCCTTTTCCATCAACAATAACTCCCCCTTCAAAATCTTCGTCTGAGGATGCCCAAACAACTTTTCCCTTTCCTTTCCCCTTTGCAAAGAGATTATCTAAATGGAAAACAAGGTTGTGATATGAGAACCAGGGAATCTCGATAGTAAGTTTTTTGTAATCAATGTCAGGCATCTCATCACCAATATAATTACCGCAGTCATCAGTGAAGTGATCTTTCGTAATCCATCCCCCTTTTTCTAACCGCTTAACAGCACTCTTAAGGGATTCTAGGTTTTGATAACTAATTTTTCCGCAAATTTCTGCATGCATTCCCATATAAGTTCCTTAATTAATGGCTCCGGACTTTCAATAAAGCAAAGTATATAGAAATTCGAATTTTGATTTTTACGGAAAATTGCTTAGCAATTTTTATAAAAGTTGCGTGTGTATGTCCGAACGACACGCAGTAAGATAACATTTATGGATGCAACACAAATTTTAGCGGGGCTTGCAATTGGTTCCGCCATTGGCGGGGTGATTGGATTTATTCTGGCGAATACGGCAGCAAGTGCGTCAAAGGCGCTTCTTGAGGCTTCACAACAGGCCGTGCGTACGTTGCAAGAAGATATTAAGATCGAACGAGAAAAAGTAATTACTGCGACTGCGACTGCTTCTAAATCTGACAATGAATTATCCAGAATAAACGCACACTTGGAAGAGAAACGCGCTTCTTTAGTAGAACTCCGCACTACTGTCGAACAATCAAGACTTGCATTGACCGATGTATTTAAAGCAACTGGCGCTGATGTGCTTAAGGCGACAACCGAGACATTCATGGCCCAAGCCAAACAGCAATTTGAGAGCCAATCCCAACTCTCTCAGCAGGATCTGGAATCTCGACAGAAAGCCTTTGATGCCACATTGACGCCATTTAAAGATCAAATGGTGAAGCAGGAAAAACTGATAAATGATCTTGATCAAAAACGGGCAACTGACGCAGCCGCATTCACAGAACAATTCAAACAGATTGCAGGTTTACAAATTGCGGCTTCGGGTTCTGCGCAACTTCTCGCGAGTGCAATGCGGGACAATCGACAACGCGGCAAATGGGGTGAAACTCAACTTAGAAATATCGTTGAGCTGGCCGGAATGCGACCACATATCGATTACAACGAACAAGCATCCGTTGAAGGACAAGAAGGGCGTATTCGCCCAGATATGACGATCAATCTTCCTGATAAGCGTAAAGTGCCTATCGATGTGAAGGTTCCAATGGATGCCTATTTGGATTCATTGAATCCCGAGAAGACTGATTCTGAACGTGCGGAGCGGCGAATTGCCTACCCAATTGCTGTGCGATCACATGTCAAGGCACTTGTAAAGCGTGACTATGCCAGGGCAGTTGGCGCGGATATCGAAATGACAATTATGTTCGTTCCGGTTGAAAGTGCTCTTTCAGTTGCATTAGAAATTGATGGCGGTCTTTTTGAAGATGCACTAAAGGATGGAGTTATTATTACCACTCCGTCGACGCTTCTTGCGTTGCTTCGTATCTGCGCTTTGCAGTGGAAGCAAGCCGCTGTGACTGAAAACGTGCAAAAGATAGGTGAGGGGGCGAAAGAGTTGCTTGATCGAATTATCACATTTGCTGGTCATCTGGAGTCGGTGAGGGACGGAATTAAAAGCGCGTCAGATGCATTCAACAAATCGGTCGGATCCTACAATACACGTCTTTTGCCGAGCGCCAAAGACTTTGCAAAACTATCTAGCGATTTACAGAAACCCCCAGCTGAACTTAAAGAGGTTCTTGTTGAACTAAGGACTGATATTAAAAAAGAGGGCGATATTTAAAAATCATTGTGATTTGTTTAAGTGGTCAGCAATCCATCACCCCGCATGCAACTGATCCCAAAACGCCCGGTGCCTGAATAAACCCAGGCCAAAGACATCATCTTGACCAAGCGCTTGATTTGCGGTTGGCAAAATATTTGCCAACATTTCTGGCACATGGTCGCGACTCACAACCACCAAGCCACTCCGGTGCCGACTTGTCATGACGCACAGTCTGCCTGTCTCCAAATCAAACTCGCTTGCTTTTGTGACATTTGAAAGTGGATGCGCTACGACCATAAGTTCGCATTCCAATCCTTGCCAACGTTCTGGCGTGTCCACGTGGATCACGTCCCTGAGTTCTGGTGGCAAGCTTTCAATAATCGCTTGCACCATCACTCGGTGAGTGGAAGACACCCCGATATCTTTTGGTAATAGACGCCGTGGGCTCGGGTCTTGACCATCTAAAGCAATCGCTGTGGCTTGACGTTCCAGCGCTCGAACCACAACGTTTGCACAAATTTGCGCTACATCAAGATCGCGTTGCGCAACCACGCCACGGGTTGGCGCAGGCACCAACACTGAAGCAACCGACCGACCTGACAGCGATCCAAGTGCCGCGTCAATATCTCCGTAACCAACTCTGGAACCACCCTTTTCAACAAGCAGAGAACGCTCGCCATCTTGCGCCGCGCTGTCAAATTGGAAGTCATAAAACGGCTGAATCAACTTGGCCGTGTCATGCGGCAGTCGCCATGTCGCCGGCAGTTTGCGCTGTTGAATTTTCATGTTCTGCGTTAGAACACCAGGCGCCGCAAGATGTGGCGCATTGCGCGAAGTTTCCCAACGCTCTGTGTCATTTCTTACAACCGGAGAAATTTGGCCGGGGTCGCCAATCAGAATGAATCGATTACAAAATCGAAGCATGGGCAGAAAAGTTGCCAGCGTCATCTGCCAGGCTTCGTCCACAATCATGCAGTCCATTTCTTCGCATGTGTCAATCATGGACCACTTCGCCGCGGTTCCCACCACTATCTTTGTTCCTTCCGGAAATTCCTTGGACTTCATAATCACACGACACCCTTCGCATGGGGGTTCCGTGGGCGCGTTACCGCCCGCGAATCGAATTGCATTTGCAAACGGACAAGCCTTTACCAGCCTGCGACAAAAATCGTCTGCTTGGTGATTAGTTTGACATACCACGGCAATTTTTTTGTGATGTAGTCGTAGTTGCGTACACACATCAATAATCGTTTTTGTTTTGCCAGCACCCGGCGGTGAAGCCACAATCTGAACCGAGCTCGGGGCTTTCATCATGCTTGCGATCAAGTCATTTGTAAGATCGCTCATGCAAACTTGTAATTGTGCGCGATGTTCGTTTGGTTTACCTTGAGCCATCGTCTAACCCCAGTTTTTCAGCGGTGTCAGCACTCTCGCCTTTAAAGTGTTCCTTTTCAACAACAGAATCCGGATCGCGCCCGGCACGCAATTTGTCTAGCAACCATCCGCCCGGCAATTCTTGAAAAGAGTTCAACTCACTTATCTTCATCATTGCGCGCACTTTCATACTGGCGTCATCAACCGCGTAGAACACAACGTCTTTGGCGCCTTTCATCGGAGGGGCGCCTGCCACCACAGCCTTGGTAGACACTAGAACAATTTTGCGTTGCGTAGTCAGCATGGGTTCAATTGATTCAATCACCCATCTCAAGACATCATCCGTGTCCAGTGCGCAGCGAAGTCGATCGCCTTTACGGCTTCGAAGCGGACACGACCCACTTGCCAATACACAGAGCTGTTCGCGCTTTGTGCTCCTAAGTTGAATCACTGTCTTGCGCTCAACAATTGTCCCTTTAAATCCACTTCCAGCCTGCACCAATTGATTGCGCATTTCAGAATCATGGTGGGTCAACGCCGTTTCTGCTTTGATCAAGTCAAGATCACTGCCAGCGAAATTAGACGCGGCCGTTACGGGGTCGTGGTCGGTCTCTGGTGAAATAGTCACACCACCCGCACGAACTCCTTCGTCATATCCGTTGTGCCGCGTCAGCGCATCAATGCTTGCAACTGAGATTTGTGAGGAGCCCGGATTTGTGGCAAGACCAAGACCTTCAATTGCCACAATGCCACTGGCCAACACGCGAAGGCGCGTTTGCAGTTCTGCGCCAAGAATCGCGTGTATTTTTTTCTCAAAGGGATCTTTGGCTGAAGTGGTTTTATTTTCATTCCACTCGCTCACCAAAGGTTCAAGCTTTCGTTCCACATCCGGATTCAGCGTGGTTGAAATTGCTAACTTTTCAGCTTCTTGAGCCGCGGCCATTCGTTGCTCAAAGGTGCCTGATTTTAAAAGACCAATCAGATAGCCAAGATGGTGCTGACGAATTGGTTCACATGGAAAAACCATCACTTGGCGAAGCAGGGCGGGCGCATTCATGCACAAGGATCGATTGGGATTATGCGAGGCTTCAAATAACATATGAGCAAGGCGACCTGTGGCAGTAAGCCGCGCGATCAACTGCGCATCACCGCTACGCGCGCGCGCATATCGCAGTGCAAGAAAGTGCAACATGTCAATGTGTGTTGGTCCTGCCACCCAGAGTTGTGGTTGACCATGTTCAAAATCTTTGAAGTGTGCAAGAAGCGCGTCGCCAAACTCGGCAACCATTTCAGATACTTGAATTCGATTGCGTGCCTCTGGCACCGATCGGAGAACGGGTTGATCATTTCCAATTTGCCAACCGATCGCCCACGGAGATGATTCTCCACCCATGCGAATGAACGCAGCAAGCATGCGCCGTGGCATTGGCGATATGGCAAACGGGATCTTTTCCAAGATGGGCAACGGACGACCCGCGACATAGGACCGCACGCGCAGTGAAATATCATGCGCGTCACTCATTGGGTGAATCCTGTCGAGTATCTGGATCTTGGCCAGTCCGAATTAATTCAAGTATTTCGCGCTCGTGCTGGTCTATTGGTTGCGCGGTGCCATTCATGAGTTCTTTCATGCGCTCAAGCGATATGCCTCCAAGCGCTCTAAATACATCATCACCAAGAACTGCGGCGCTGTGACTGGCTTTGGCACGTCCATGACAAATCTCGGCGCGTTCGCAGAAACTTAAACATGATTCGCAGTAATGAGTCGCCGCTTTTTGAATTACGGGCAGACCCATGGAACTATCCAGTTGAAGTGCCTGCGCCTCTGTGGAAAGTTGCGCAAGGCCAGCTTGAGCGCGCTGTGCTTGGGCGCGCAGGTCTTCATTTGGGCGCAACTTAATATGGTTGCTTCCACTGCGGCTTAGAACTAAAAATCCGCGATCGCTCACTTCAATGGAATCTTCCAAATTAAGGGCCGCTACCGTCAGGCGAAGTCCATGCACATACATGCCGGCTTGCGCGCGCGAAGTTGCGATTTGCGTGGCATCTGTAAATCCGCCGCGGTCGGGATACACCTTGATTTCACCAACGATCAAACGAATTCGAGCGCCGGAAAAATCAATGGCCAAGGCGTCTATGCAAAGCGTCGCTTCGGGCAACATCACGCCACCAGGAATTCGAATTGTTGCGCCAGAGGCGATTGTGTCGGTGGCAGTTTTATTTTTTAGCGAAAGAAGCCAAGCGCTTGTAGCGGCAAGAGCGTCTTCGATTATTTTATATGGACCGCCCGCATTGGACAAGCGGAAATCGGCGAAGCCGACGGATTTTTTTGGAAGGATGTCATTCTTCTCAAGCTCCTCGCGCAACACGGCCGCATTCTTTGCGAAGATGGCTTGTTCAAATTTACGGCCACGCACAAGCGCATACGGTGACTGACCGAATGGCGTGATCACGCCCTCGGCGCGGGCCACTTTCAGCATTGGCACATTTAAAATCGCAGATACAGCGTTTGCCGTGCATTGTGGATTTTTAATCCATTGCTCAAAGCGTCGTCTTGTGTCTTGCGCGGACATGGAGTTCTATTATGAGGTAAATCGCGATAGAAGTTTGCTTTAATTTTTTAGTCATCCATCGGTTCGCCAGCAACCCCAAGCTCATCCGCAATTTGTTGAAGATCGGGATAAAAGAACGATTGAAGCGCGAATTCGCATCCGGTTTTAAATGGGTTGGGCTCGCATGCGTTTAAAAACTCAACCACCTCGCGTGTACTTAGGGGCACATCGATCTTGGCGCGCGGCGTTTCAAACTCATTTTGATATTCATCCACAACCTGAAGCAGAATGCCTGAACCAGTTGGACATGGTCGCGCGCGAAGGCTGGTCACTTCATGATGAACACTGTTGGTAAGGGTGACGCGCGCAATCTCCACTTCGCCCTCAGCAAAGTCGGGCAGGTCCTCGCCGCCTCGTAGGCCTGGATTTTTACCGCCCAAAAAGTTTTTTAGTATTTCAGTAAGTTCGTGAGAAAGCCAACCGGATGGAATATTTTCTAGCCCGTCTTTCATCTCATCTTTAACCATTTTTCGACGGTATGTGCCTTTGATAATGCGTAGCGCGGCCTCTTCTTCGCTAGGGGCGGGCGCAAAATAATCGATGTGTTTTTTGGTCATGGTTCCGAATCCTTGTAAAATTAATTTTTAGTAAGAGTCAAATCAGCAATTCAACTCGCCTCAAACTGCAAGTCGTTGTAGCACTCAACGGTCCAGCCAAGACTGACAAGGCGCGGTGCGATCACATCTATGGACGCGTTCAACCGCAGAAATGGTCCGTTGAGCGTGGAGTCTTGCACTTCGCCAAACTCCGCAATGATTTCCGGCGGCAACTCATCAAGCATCGACTGACAGATCCATGTGGGCCAGTCTCCATCACTAAATCCTGGCAGTTGGTCGCTGTCAAATGGATCGGTGTCGGCGGGAGCGTCCTCTTCGCTCATC
>Ga0209086_10003433_pt1 | contig 12073 bp, 6 predicted proteins | sample M_130207_XF_Meta_FD_187312 | JGI IMG/M metagenome (GOLD analysis project Ga0209086, IMG submission 187312) | Freshwater microbial communities from Lake Montjoie, Canada to study carbon cycling - M_130207_XF_MetaG (SPAdes) (version 2) | ecosystem: Environmental > Aquatic > Freshwater > Lake...
CCGATCAAGCCACGCAGTCGTGACCGCAGCCACGCTGGCATCAGTCATGAACGGCTGGCGCGCCGGAGGTATGCGCCGTGTCCACGATTTTGGCGTCCCCTGTTTGATCCGTGGAGTTTCCGGGGCACTCGCCGACTCGCGAATCCCGAAGTTTCGGACGGAGATGTAACCCTTGGTTGAACTTGGGATTCGGCGGATCGGGTTTTTGGACCATACGGGATCGCGTATACTGATTTGAACGATGTTAACTGATCATTCTCTCCTTCAATATGCTCTCGAGGGCCTCGAACTGAAGCGCTCCAGGATCGACGAGCAAATTGCCCAGGTCAAGCAGATTTTGTCCGGGAAGGGGTCGTCGCCCAAGCGAGCCGATGCGACCGCAGCCGAGGCGGGCGAAGTTGCGCCGCCAAAAAGGAGGGCGTCGAAGAAGCGGGCTGTCAGCCCTGAAGCTCGAGAGCGGATGGCAGCAGCACAGAAGGCCCGTTGGGCAAAGGTGCGGGGCGAAGCGTAGGATCGAGGCGACTAGATAGTAGACTCACCCACCCAATCGTACTCTCCTATCGCCTGACGCGATCGGGAGAAGCTAAGCGGCTACCGGTCCGGTTCGGCCTCACTCCCCGTATGGCGTATGGCCCGAAAACTCGATCTATCTGAAACAGCGGGAGATGATCCCTGGCTTCGTCGATAATGAGACGACCCGATGTCAAAGTGCCTGGACCCGTTCCGTTTCCTGCTGATCTCCCTGGTGGGCTGGATGAAGCGGCAATGGCCGACCTCACCCGCCCGATCAAGCCACGTAGTCATGACCGCAGCCACGCTGGCATCAGTCATGAACGGCTGGCGCGCCGGAGGTATGCGCCGTGTCCACGATTTTGGCGTCTCCTGTGTGATCCGCGGAGTTTCCGGGGCACTCGCCGATTCGCGAATCCCGAAGTTTCGGACGGAGATGCAACCCTTGGTTGGCCTTGGGATGCGGCGGATCGGGTTTTCGGGCCATACGGGGTGCCGTATGCGGTAACTCTGCACGTACGGATCTGTGCGGGGGGCGGTCAGAAATGACCGTCCCTACCGCGACCCTTGAAGGTGACAGAGGCAATGCCCAGCGGTAGCGAGCGGCAACTACTGAGGCATCTTCCAGTCGTTGCGGCCGGCTGTGGGGTCCATGGGTCCTGGGGGAAGGGTCTTTTGCCATGCGAGCATGCGGGCGCTCATGGACTTCACGATGGCGGGTTGGGCGGCGGCGAGGTTGTTCATCTCCATGGGGTCGTCGGGGATCCGGTAGAGTTCGATGCGGCTGCGGTCGGGGTTCATGAGCAGCTTCCAATCGCCTTCGCGCAGGGAGAGGATGGGGCTACGGTTGACGGCGTAGCCGGCGACGTTGAAGCGCCACTCCCAGTGGAGGGATTTGCGGCGAGGGCGGGAGGCGCCGAGAAGGACGTCGGTGATGTCTTCGCCGTCGAGCGAAGCCGCAGCGGGGACTTTGACCCCGGCGAGGTTGGCGAGGGTGGGGAACCAGTCGACGCCGGAGACGACGGCGGCGGATTCGACGCGTCCGGCGGGCACCTTGCCGGGCCAGCGGACGATGCCGGGGACCCGCACGCCGCCTTCATAGAGGCTGCGCTTGCGGCCGCGGAAGGGTCCGGGAGTGCCGTAGGCGGCGTGGTTGGCGTTCGAGATATGGATGTCTTCGGGGCCATTGTCCGAGGAGAAGAGGATTAGCGTGTTGCCGGCGCGACCATCTTTTTCGAGTTCGTCGAGGAGACGGCCGATTTGGGTATCGAGGTCGCGCAGTGAGGCGTGATAGACCTGCGCGGCACCGGGCCAGGGGACGTCGGGTCCAGGCTGCTGCGAGGCGAAGGGAGACAACTGCTCGGGCGTGGGCGAGAGGGGGGCGTGCGGCAGCAGCATCCAGAGTTGGCTGTAGAAGGGCTGATCCTTCGGTGTGCTACGGATGAACTCGAGAGCGTTGTCGACGATCCAGCGGGAGGACTGCGCGCGGAAGCCGGCAGCGTTTTCTTTGAAGCGCGTTTCGTTCGAGGTGACAGAGCGGTGTTCGTCGAAGCCGTAGGCGTCGGGCAGGGGCGCGCCGGGACCGTGGCCGAGGTGCCACTTGCCAAAGTGCGCGGTGCGGTAGCCCGAGTCGCGCAACAGGCGCGCCACGGTGGGCACCTCGGGCTTGAGAAAGTTGGGCATGGCGCGGTTCTGATTGATCTGCTCCGTGGCCAGGTGGCCGTGCATGCGATTGCGGGCCGGGAACATACCGGTCATGAAGGCCGAGCGCGTGGGGCTGCAGACGGAGCCATTCACGTAGAACTGGGTGAAGAGTGTGCCGGCGGCGGCCAGGCGATCCAGGTTGGTCGTCTTGACGCGCGGATTGCCGTAGCAACTGGGGTCGCCCCAGCCCATGTCGTCGGCGAGGATGAAGATGACGTTGGGCCTGGGGGCGGTCTGGGCGGCATTGACGGCGGACGGCGCGACCGGTAGGAGGCGGAGGAAATTTCGGCGTTGCATGGTTAGAAGTCCATTCTCCACCCGAGTTGGATGGTGCGGGCTGCACCGCTGCCGGTGATGCGGCCAAAGTTGGGATTTGTCAGGTCGGTGACGGGACCGTTCAGATTGCGGCGGTTGAAGGCGTTGAAGAAGTCGGCGCGCAGTTCGGTGACCCATTTCTCGCCCAGGAAGAACTTCTTGACGAGCGAAATGTCTTCGCTGCGAGAGGAGAAGCCGCGGACGTCGGGCAGGAAGACGCCGAGCGTGCCGAGGGTGAAGGGTTGGGGTGTCGCAAAGGCGGCGCGATTCAGGTAGAAGTCGCCGGCTTGCCCGGTGAGGGCGTTGAGCGGTTGGAAGCTGCCGAACTCCGGCCCAATGCGGACGGGGACGCCCTCCAGGCGATTGGGCCGCAGGTGGCCGTTGAAGATCGGTAGCGAGTTGGGCACGGTGATCCGCAGGGGCCCGGCGGCCGAGTAGGTGTGGATGCCGGCGACGTTCCAGCCGCCGACGAGCCAGTTCCAACGTGTCGCCGTAACGCGGCGGCCGCGGCCAAAGGGGAGGTCGTAGCCGTAGCTCAAGACGAGGCGATTGGGGACGTCGGTGTTGGCCAGGGACTTCTCGGCGCGGCGGTTGTAGGTGTCCTGGGGTGCCGTGAGGTCGCCGCCATCGAAGGCGACGTCCGTGATGGTCTTCGAGAAGGTATAGGAGACGAGGTATTGGAGGCCGTTGGCATAGCGCTTCTCACTCTTAAAGAGGAAGGCATGATAGGTGCTGTTGCCGACGGGCGCGTCGAGGATGTTGACGCCCTGGTACTGCGGGAATTGGCGCAGGGCCTGGGCGAGTGTGCCGTTGAAGGAAGGGAAGGGGCGGGTGAAGCCCTGGGCGATGACGGCGGGGTCCGTAATGTTGCGCTGCAACAGGGCACCCAGCGCGAGGCGATCCACGGGCAACTGATTGGGTTGCACGGCCGAGCCGGTGGTGATGCCGTGGCCCACGGTGCCGACGTAGGAGGCATCGAGGAGAATGCCGGCGATGGTGTGTTGCAGATTCATCTGCCACTGCTGGGTGCGCGGCATGGAGCCGGAGCCACCGCGGCGTCCTTCGATGGCCGAGATGGCGGTGCCGTTGGCGATGGTGGAGTCGATGAACGGCGGCGGCAGAACGCGTCCTTCAGGCCAGCCGCGGTCGATCTGGAAGACCGGCGTCAGTCCGCCGTCGAGGGAGGCGATGCTGATGTTGGTGTTGAAGCCCTGGCGATTTAGGTCCTGCCCGATGAGCGGCGCGAACATGATGCCGTAGCCGCCGCGGAGCACGGTGCGGGACGAGAGTTGGAGCGCGAAGCCGAAGCGCGGCGAGAAGTTGTTCACGTCGGTGAGCATGAAGCGCTTTCCACCGAGGCGTCCGGGGCCGTCGCCGGCAAAGATCAGGGCTCCGGGAAGACCGTTGGCGGCGGGGTTGGGGACGGTGCGATCCATGATGCTCACGCGCCCGAAGGGCTCAAACCAAGGCAGCTGGATTTCATAGCGCAGGCCGTAGTTGATGGTGAGCCGGCGGGTGATCTTCCAATCGTCCTGGGCAAAGATGGCGCCGTAGCGGGACTGGTCCTTTTGCGCGAGCGCCTTCACCACGGTGGCATTGTTTACGAGGCCCAGTTGGAAGCTGGCGTAAGAGTGGCCGGTACCATTTACCTGCGGCTGCGCGGTGCCGAACTGCGAGAAGTTGTAGGTGCCCTCCTCGTTGGTGCGAGGGCGGAAGTTGGTGGTGTAGCGATCGTACCGGCCGCCGATTTTGAAGTTATGCTTCCCCACGGTCCAGGAGAGCGCCTCCTGAAGATTCCAGTTGTAGTTGGTGGGCTTGCGGTCATTGTCGGCGCCGAGTTGCGACATGCCCTGGCCGCCAAAGGTGGAGGCAGGCAGGCCGGCGCTGAAAGCGCCAGGGACCTTAAGGCCGATGTTGGCGATCGTCTCGCGACGGTCGTTCTGGAACCAGGTGAGGCCGAAGTTGAAGCGGTTGACGATGGTAGGGCGGACGATCCAGTCGTGGCCGAGCGAGGCGTTGCGGGTGAGCGGGCCGTCGGCAACTTCGTCGAGCAGGGGAAGCGGACCGTTGGTGGAGAGCCGGCTGCGGTTCTGATGGCGATAGGTGGTGGAGAGACGGTGGGCGGGGGCGAGTTGGTGGTCGACGCGAATGAAGCCGGAATCAGAGTCCTCGCCGCCGCGGTTCTGGCCCAGGTAGTTGGAGGCGAAGCCGGCGGCGTTGGGCCACGGTGTTACGGCGTTGATCTTCTGGGCGTGGGCCGAGAGGCGGGCGGGAGGAATCACATTGCCAGGAAATTGGGTGCGTTGGCCGGTGGCGTTGGCGGTAAGGGGGTCGAAGATACGTTCGCTGTTGGCGGCGAAGTCTCCGCGCCGCATGGCCTCGGTGGCAACGGTGGAGGTGGCGCCTTGAACGAGGCTGGCGCGGCGGAAGCCCGTGTAGTTGGTGAAGAAGAACGTGCGGTTTCGGCCCTGGTAGAGACGAGGGATCCAGATGGGGCCGCCGAGTGAGCCGGAGAACTCGCCTTGGCGGGTGATGTCGGCGATGCGGGCATTGTAGCGGCGCGCGTCGAGGATGCCGTTGCGTAAGAGGAGCAGGACGTTGCCGTGAAAGTCGTTAGTGCCGGAGCGCGACGTGGTGAGGACGACGCCCCCGGAGGTGCGCCCGTATTCGGCGGGCGGCAGGACGGCTTCGACGCGAAACTCGGCGATGGTGTCGTAGGCCGGATGGGCCACGTCGGCGACGCTCTGGGAGGCATTGTAGGTCATCTGCACGCCGTCGACGAAGACCTCACTCGCGAGTCCGCGTCCGCCGGCGATGCGGGTGTCGCCGCCGGAACTCGAGTTGCCCTGCGCACCGGGCGTCAGGCGCAGGAAGGCGAAGGGATTGCGCATGGAGCCGCTGAGTTGGAAAGGCAGAGAGTTGAGCATCTGCTGGTTGACCTGGGTGCCGACGGACGAAGTCTCCTGGCTCAGCAGGGGCACTTCGGCGGTGACGCGAACGCTGTCCTGCGTGGCGCCGATCTCGAGGGCGACGTCGACGCGCAGGGTGACGCCGGTCTCGACGGTGAGGCCGGAGCGCAGGTAACCCTTGAAGCCGGTGGCTTCGATGGCGAGTTCGTAGGGGCCGTTGAGGACGGAGGGAAAGTGATAGAGTCCGGCGGCGTTGGTGGTTTGGGCGGAGACGATGCCGGTGGAGACGGCTTTGAGATTGACTTTCGCGCCGGGCACGACGGCTTGGCTCGAGTCGGTGACGAGTCCGGTGACGACGCCCACGCTTTGGGCGTAGAGCGCAGTGGCAAGGAGTATAGCGAGCGGAAGGGTGCGGGGCATGCCGGATATCATATGCCCATTGTTGCCCCAGGGCAACCGCGACACCGAGTGGCGACAGTAGTTCTCGCAAACCTCGAAGTTGCTGATAAATTGGGGGTTGCCTTTCTTCCTTCGTTTCCCATGGTCGCCATTTCTCAGTGGCCCTGACTACGGCTTTCGTGGTCGTGAGATCCTCGCAAAACTGCATCACCTCGCAAGGCTCGCATCATTATCAGGCGACCGTCGGGCTCAACGTCGCTGTGCACATCACCCAAGGTGTGAGGGACGACGGATTATCTCGAAAGCCGACGTCGGCGGACTCCATCATTTGTACGAGCGCCGCGCCGCATAGAGGCATCTTCGGCGCGATTCCATCCGTATCGGCCGGGGTCCCTGCGCAAGCCTACTAACGGTCACCGGGGCCGCTGTCCGTGAAGCGCCGCAAGAGGCCTTGTCAGCCGACGACGCGGGGCGAGTGACATCCGAAGCCGCTCTCTCAAAACATCCCAAAGGCCGTGGATCCCGGCCGATCAGACGTTAAGATCAGGTTTCCGAGAACGACAGTCAATTTCAAACAAAAGCGGGGATTCAGTGGGGGAGGGCTTACGAACTTTTTTCACCCCTCTATTTTCCTGCCCTCACCCGCTGGGTGCCAGTAAATCATCCTCCTTACTTTGGTGCCCGCCTCGACTTAAACCCCTCCCAGACGCTGTTCGACCCACAAACCTAACCAAAATCAAGGTTCGCCGAATCGCTTATCGAACGAACAGGGTGCTCCACTCCGGGTTGCTCTCCGGTACAGGTATACTTTAGTTCAAGAGAGATCCTGATGCTGATTATTCGCGACAGCCAGTTACGAGTCTTCGCAGATAACCGAAGGCGCGACTTTGCAGCGACGCTGCTTCTCGGTATTGCGGCGAAATATCCGTGTGAGTACGGGCATTTGACCGAGTCTGGGATGCGGGCCCTGATAGACCGTTCGATTGCGGGGGCGGTGAGTTATGGGCTGGAAAGGGAGGGGCATATCGGGCTGTACGTAGAACTGACGGTTGAATATGGGGAGTGGTTTGAGCGGTCCCCACGAGGCGCCCGCGCGCGGCGGCTGCTGGATCATCCGTCGCTGCCCGGCCCGGCTAAGATAGAGGGTGTGCAAAAACTTCTTTCTGACACGGCTGGCGGGCCCACGCTGCGGGCTTTCCTCTAAGGCGCGGGTATCGCCATGCAGCACTGCATCTATTGCGGCAAAGAGCTTAAGCTTAAGCTTAAGTGCGACTGCGGTGGCGGCATTGCGTATGGCGGAACGGTGCTGCCGTGCGGACTCAAGCTCGGCGCGGTTTGGATTCACGTCACCGACGAAGAGGGCAGGAATATCGATAGATATCCAGTCACTTGCAGCACGAAAGAAGGCACGGCAACCAACGTCGATGGCGTTACCTCGTACGACCCTCTCGCGTCTGGCCCATACACAATCACTCTGGGAGCGGTGCCCGAGCGCCTGAAAAAAACGTATCTTCTTCCCGAGACAACAACTTGTGAGGTTACGGTTTCGAACGGCGAGAATCTTTACGTGCCGTTTCAACTTCTATGGGCTCCGGGAACGTTGGAAGTAACGGTGGTGGACGCGGAGACAGGGGAGGCGATTCTGAATACGCCGTTCCCGACCGCGGTTTCCGGAGTGGGGAAGAAGCCGACGGACGATAAGGGCATACTGCTTCTTCCGTTGCCGCCGCAGGTAATTTCGTCTATTGCCGTGGACCTGGAGGGTTGCGAGTTTGCGCACCTCTACATTCCGGGCGACGCAGGCAAGGCAACCGTGGTGAGCGGGGACGTGGCGAAGGTGACGTTGCCGGTGACCCTTCGCAAAGTGTTCCGTCTTCAGATCTTCGACATGCACAAGCCGCGCGGAAAACAGAAATATACACTTGCTGTCTTAGGAGCCGAGAAGGAAAAGGAGGGGGAGACTGAGGACGATGGAAGCTTGATGGAATACGTAGACCCAAAGGCGACAGGGGGAACGCTCACCATTGGCGCGGACAAACAGGTTATCGTTTTGCGATTCGGAAAGCTGGAGGCAGTGGAAGAAGTTTTGGGAATCCAAAAGCGATTGCAGCATTTGGGATACGACAGCGGGAAGCCGTGCTCCGAACCGACTGAGGGGATCGCAGCCGCACTACGCGAATTTCAGAGAGACCATAAGTTGGAACAAACCGGCAAAATAACGGAAGAGACGCGGGGGGCCATGAAAAAAGTGCACGACGAGAAGTTTACGTATCCGGAGGTAAAGTAGGGCCTTGCATTCCAGCGCGACATCGAGCAAAGCAACCAAACGCGAGCAAATCTCCGTCGACGTGGAGCTATGGAAACCGAGCGAGAAAGGCATGTCGACGATCGATACGCCGCTGCCTCCGATTTTCTATGTCATTGCCGGCGCAGGCCCAGCGGCAGTTATCAATCATTCGACCCTGGTGCACTCCGAATTCGGCAGGAAGCGCCTGGAAGAATCGCCGGCGGGAAGGCTGCCGATTCTGCACATTGGATTCAAAAACCCTTGGGCGCGGTACATGCAACATGGCATGGGGCAGCTTCCTTATCTGCTGAGTCTGCCTGGATTCAAGGGGGAGAATCAGGTGAAGGCGAACGCGGCGACCAAGGATGGCGGACTGGACTCGCGTGTGTTCGCTGGCGGAATCGACAAGCAGTTCGAGCATCTGCGAGGCCTGGAAGCCAAGCGCTGGGAGGGCGTGCCAACCGAGCGCCTGAAAAAGCTGAAATGGCCGTGGATGCAGGCGTGGGTGGCGCTGGTGCAGACGCGGGCGAAAGAGGCGTTGACCGCCGATCTGAAGGACGAGGCAGGCGGAACGGATGTCATGTCGCCGATCAACGCGATCATCAATAACGACTATCCGAACTACCCTGATGTGAAGTTGGCGCCCTACCGCCTGTTGACAGTCCGCCGGGAAGAGAGCGAGTGGATCGCGGAGTTTATCTATTGCCAGTTCATTGATTTCTGCACGGGCACAGGCAGACCGCGGGTGAATATCAAGCCGGCCGACACTCCGGAACATAAGAAGGCGCTGACGCCGCCATGGCTGGACCCGGCGACGTGGACCGCATTGATTGGAGAACGCCGCATCCTGAGCGGAATGGATGCGATTTGTGATGAAGTAGTGTGGGCGGGTAACGAGCGGATTTGTGTTCCGAAAGGCGGGGGCATTGCGTTGAATGCCGCTGAAAAGGCGGTGCATAACGGGTGCTACCTGGACTGGTTCGACGATAAGGGACCGCTGACGGTGACGTTTGCGAATCCTCGCAACTACACGTTTTTGAAGCATTGGACTAAGAATGAGGCGCGGGGGGTGGGGGAGAACGAGCCTGGACACAAAGCGCTGGCGGACGAGGACATGATTCCGCACTACGAGAAGGGCCGGCTTGGCAAATTCGCCATGGTTTCAACAGCGAAGTTGGTTGACTCGGATTCCAAAGTGGAAGTGACTTTGACTACCACCGGTAAGGACCTGATACGCGCGTCCAACCGGGGGTCTGCAAGTTTGTTGGACGGGTGCTGGCAATCAATAATGGGACAGCCAGGGCCCTCAAAGAAGTACGACCGGCTGGCGCTGCCGCATGGACTGGAAGCGAAGGAAGTAGGACAACCGCATTGGATCGCGAGGCACCTCGAAATCAAAAAGGAGATCCTCAACGCGGACGACGGGCGAATGCTGGGGTTAGGCACGGCGGATCAATCGATTCGGCTCTTGGGCGCCGCCGCGCAGGTGTTTCCCCTGTTCACCGTTACCGATTACAAGCCGCAGACTGACACAGTTTCTCCGATGGCGAAGATGTGGGACTATCGGGCGACGTTACCGGTCTCCACGGTTCCAGACGGGTTCATTCTGTCGGCGGTGAACATTGCGGCGGCGAATAAGTTTTTCACTGTTGCGACACCAAACCGGAACATCAACACTTTGCGGCTAAGCGACGTCGAAACATATCTCAACGTAGCCAACGTGAGCGAGTTTGCAAAATTGGCCGACTTGATAGTGGCGGAACGTAACGTGTCCAACGGGTATAAGGACGTCGACGATCTGATTGAGAAATTGACGAAGAGGAATTTGGAAAAGGATGCGGACGTGTTGTCGAAAGGCGAAGAGGCGTACGTGAAGAAGCGGGTGATAGCGGTTGGGGAACGTTTGGATGAAGCGATAAAAGAGGAATGCAAGCTGTTGGATCAAACAGCGATAGGCCACTTGCCGGAATCGGAAGTCGGGCGGCAGGTGGAGATGGCGAAAGGGAATCTCATCAAATTGGCGCCCGAGAAGAAGGCGGACGAACTGAAACAGGCGGCGTTGAAGGCAAAGTCTGAGTTTCGTGTGATGTCGGAGCGATCAAAACTAGACGTCGAATTTGTTACTTCGCGCAAAGATGGGATAGTTAAAGCCTTTGCTTTCGTCTATGACCCGGTGGACGATTAGCGAGCTTCCCAACGCTAATCGAAGCGGCTATTGTCGGGCCGCCAGTGCAGCCACGGTATCGGCCCGAATTCGCGTTCGAGCGCCTCTCCGGCTTCCGGCAGCCAAGTGCCGACGACTTCGCCGCTTTCGATACCTATCTCTTCGGTAGGATCGACGGGATTACTGGACAGGCGGGCGACCCGGAGGCATTTGAGATACGGGCCGGCGGCGAGGGCTCTGGCACCGTCGAGATCAAGCTTATTGTCCTGCAGCGACAACCAGCGCAGGGAGATCACCGAGGGCGAGGAAGCCAGCAGCGGAATATCGCGCGATTCCAGGCCACAGCCGTCTAGGGAAAGCGACCGGAGCCGTCGAAGAAACGGGGACGTGAAGAGATCCCGCAGATTTACGTCGGCCAGACCAATCAGATCGAGATGCCGAATGGGGGCTCGTGAAAATACGGTTTCGGCGTTGGCTAGGAATTCGCGTGCAGTCATCTTTACCAGCCCGACGAAGCCGCGCTGAAACGAGCTGGATAGGACGTGGTCGCGCAATGGCTCGGCCCAAACCGGCGCCCAGCGCTCGATAAGTTCTCCAATGCGAAGCTGGAGTCTGTAGGCGCCTCCTCGTTTCAAGATCTCCAGCGAAGTGTGGCTGAGATCGATTTGTGCGCGAATCAGTTCGTCCCGCATTCGCATGTCCTCTTCGTCAACGGATGCGCACCAAGCGGCATAAACCAGACGGGGGCCATCAAGGTCGGGACGCTCGACCACTGCCTTCAGAAGTTCGGGGTTTTCCACCATGGACTGTCCTAGTGTACATTGCCCGGCGTTTTAAATGTTCAGCTGAACCGGAACACGGAGAGCACCAAGGCGGGCGTTGCGTGATGTTCAGTTATTGTCTGCACGGACTGTCGTTCTCGGAAACCTCATCTTGAGGTGTAGTCGGGCGGAATACGCGGTATTTGAGGGAGAGCGGCTTCGGAGGTCACTCGCCCGGCGTCGTCGGCTGGCAATACTCTTTCCGCGATGCCAATAGGCTCACGGGCGCGGCCTCGGTGACCGTCAATAGGGCCGTGCAAATGCGGGTAGAATCGCGCCGAAGATGCCTTTATGCGGCGCGGCGGTCGTAACGGCGATGGCGTATGGCCCGAAAACTCGATTTATCTGAAACAGCGGGAGATAATCCCTGGCGTCGTCGATAATGAGACGACCCGATGTCAAAGGGCCTGGACCCGTTCCGCTTTCTGCTGATCTCGTATGGCCCGGAAACTCAATCCCGAAAACTCGATTTATCTGAAACAGCGGGAGATAATCCCTGGCGTCGTCGATAATGAGATGATCCGATGTCAAAGTGCCTGGACCCGTTCCAGTTCATGACCCCATGAATCCCATCGGTCACCGTATACAGCTCCACCGGAATCCCGCGCCCCGGCTAAATTCACCAGATGCGCCCCGGCCGATTCGCCCTTCAGTGCAATCCGCTTCGGATCCACGTGAAACCGCTTGGCATTTTTCTTCACAAACGCCACAGCCGCATCCACCTCCTCCAATCCCGCAGGATGCTTGAACTTCGGCCCCAACCGGTAATCAATCGTGAACCACACCATCCCCGTCTGGTCCAGCACGGGGAACAGCGGCGTCACAAAAGTCACCGTTTTGTGCCCCGCCGTCCAGCCGCCGCCATGCACCAGAATCACGGCCGCAAACGGCCCTTTCCCTTCCGGAATATGCGCGTCCAGCTTCAAACTCACATCGCCTGGATGCGAATACTCCACATCGGGCT